>ERZ1034976.42-NODE-42-length-117350-cov-27.913048_pt1 | contig 117350 bp, 111 predicted proteins | sample MGYA00520623_ERZ1034976 | MGnify/ENA primary metagenome ERZ1034976 (study PRJEB33766, sample SAMN09781774) | gut metagenome | biome: gut microbiome | host: Homo sapiens | place: Madagascar | study: EMG produced TPA metagenomics assembly of the PRJNA485056 data... | reverse complement strand
CCTCTTTATTAATAAAAAATATTTTATTTTATTTTCTTAAGGAGGAAAATATTATGGCTTTTGATCTTTAAGGTGGCTTAGTAAAATTCGCCTTACTTAGAGCGCAATATTAGGAAACTATATTGTGTATGTTCTTGAATTGCTGGAAACCCCTTAGAGTTATATAAACCACAACGTAGAGATGAAAAACGCTCATCCGTGATGGTTAAAAATTATATAAATTGGGAAATCAGCAGCCAAGCTTCGAATAGAAGAAGGTTCGACGGTCATTCGCTGAAATGCGATTAGGGGCAAGTGCTCCGAAGCGGGAACCACCTAAAATTATTTGTATAATATTTTTATTATTTAACAATATAAAATAATTATGGTGAATGATATGACCTATTCTTGTGCGAAAGTGTAAGAAAATTTGTTATGAAAGGAGGTATATATCTAATGACCGAAGTGATATGCGGAATTTATGAAATTTTTAACATTATAAATAATAAAAGATATATTGGACAAAGTGTTAATATATATAAAAGATGGAATTCTCATGTAAGTGAACTGAATAAAAATTCTCATAAAAATTTATATCTACAAAGGGCGTGGAGCAAATATGGTGAAGATAGTTTTAAATTCTATATTTTAGAAAAGTGTGACGCAAAATATTTAGACGAAAGAGAGAATTATTATATAGAGAAGTATAACACTATGGATGAACTATTTGGATATAATCTAACATCTGGTGGCAATGTTAACAAAATAGTCTCTCGGCAGTCTGTAGGCAAAATGATTGAGAGTAGATGGACCAATGAAAAAAAGGAACAACAATCAATGGTAATAAGTGGGAATAACAACCCTATGTTCGAGAAGTTTGGATCTAAAAATGCAGCATCTAAACCCGTATTATGTGTCAATACTGGTGTCATATTTGAGTCTATGAAATTAGCCGCCAAATGGTGTGGATTAAAAAATTCTCCAATGATTGGTGAAGTTTGTCGTGGAAAAAGAAAATCTGCTGGCAAGCATCCGATTAGTGGTGAAAAATTAAAGTGGGAATTTGTTAATAAAGAAGATAAATATTGCCATTCGCAACGTCTTGGCTGTCATTTGTCAGAAGAGCAAAAACGTGCATTAAGCGAAGCGAATAGAAACAAAGAACCATGCAATAAGATAAAAAGAAAGGTATACTGCTTAGAATTAAATGTAGAATTTGACAATCCAAGTTGTGCAGCAAAAGAATTGAATCTGAAAGTGTATGGAATTATAGAATGCTGTAAAGGAAATAGGCAGACTTGTGGTGGTTATCATTGGATGTATACTGACCAAATAGCAAATCATAACAAGATTAACGACCTTGCTATGTAATGGTAAAGAATAATTTTGTTATTGACCGTGTTGTAAGAGGAAAATAAATGATTTATTTAAATTGTTTAGAAACCTTGCTTGTATAGTAATATGCAAGTACTCACCGTTAATTGCTTTTAAACCCTAAAGTTCTTTAAGCTACAACGCAATGAGCAATCATAAACGTGAACGCAGCGAAAGCAGAAAAAATTAAAGAAATAGCGCATGGTTAAATCCTAAACGTTGTTATAATGGGTGTTTAGCAGCCACTTGACCTATTGGGTTAAAGGTTCAACGATCATCTCCTTGCGGGAGAGTAAATCCGTAAGCTAATGACGGAAGAAAAATGGTGCTCCTATGTTATAGGATGAAGAAATGATCTGCACTACAATGAAAGTTGTAGATGTCTATAAATAATAAATAGACTGCCTAAATAGTTGCGTATTTAGGTGAACAAAATGGTATCGCCGTTTCTCAGGGCGACAATGCAAAGCTGGGAATTAATGCGGGTGACGTTCTTTTCTCAATCAATCAGATTACCAATCCATCTCTGAGTTGCTCGTCTGAGTCTACTGACGCAGTGGATGCTCTGAATGTGCCGATTGCAACGTTCTATAGAGCGAAGAACGCCGAATTTTCTGCAGAAAATGCTCTGTTTGATTAATAAAATAGTCAACGTGTACAGTAATGTGCATGAAAAAATGCGAATTTAATTGCTGAAAACCCCTAAAGTTCATATAACTACAACATAGAATTGAAAAATATTCAGGTGTGAATGTTGCGAAAGCAGAAAAAATATATGGAATGACATATGGTTAAAGCCTAAGTGTTTGTAATAATGGGCAATCAGCAGCAAAGCTTTGAATAAAAGAATGTTCAACGACTATGCCAAAAGGCAGTAGGGCATAAGTGATTGATGCTCGAAATGGTTCGTACCCATATTGGGTAAAGATATAGTCTACGCTCTAATGAAAGTTAGAGGAGCCTTGTGCTCAAATATAGAGTAGCGTCTATATTTAAATATAACGGATGAACCTGCTTGCAACGCAGGCTGGTACAACAAAGAAGCTTGCTTCTACTACTGCAAAGATTGAAGCTCCTTGCTTCCAAACAATCGATGTTGGTACTGGAACAACTTATACTCTTAGCCATACGCCGAAGGCTGATACTACTCCGAAGGCATATGTGCTTAATGGTGATGGTACGCTCGGCGCAAAGATTGTAATTGACACTACCGCCGCAGACAAGAAGATTGCTATTTCTGGAACCACCGTTACTATTGTAAATGGTGAAAATGGTTACAAGGAAGGCGATCAGATTTTCTTCATGTACGATTATGAAGCGGATGGCTCTGCTGGTAATGGTGCAGTAGAAGTAGCCAACTCCGCAATGAATTTTCCTGTGGGCTGCAAGTTCATTATGGAGATTCTGGGGGCGGACGTTTGTGATCAGACTAACAAGCGAGTAGCGTAAACTCGTAAGTCTGGGTATTCAGAAATGAGTACAAAAATTACCTTTTGAATTGCTGGAAACTCCTAAAGTCGGTTATACTACAACGTAGGGATGAAATAAACCCAAGCGTGAATGTGGCGAAAGTAGAAAAAAATAATCGAATAACATACGGTTAAATCCTAAGTGTAATTATAATGGACAATCAGCAAGTAAGACTCGAATAGAGTAAACTTCAACGATCATCCTCATAAGAGGAGTAGGGTATAAGTTAATGATATCCGAAGTGGAAGGGGCCTGAACGGGTAGTGCCGAAGGCTATGATATGATCTGTGCCCATATGAAAATATGGGACGCCAAATAAGGCTGCTTGAAGAGTTGCGTCTTCAGGTGAACATATTTCTAATATTAAATAAAACAAAATTCTCAAAATAACTTTACTCTAATGACAATACAAAATAATTGGATGGAAATATCAATGACATATAATGAATTCATAAAAGATATATTGAATTCTCGTGGTAGGTTTAATTGCGGAGATGAATATCACGAGAGACATCATATAGTTCCAAAATGTATGGGTGGAACAAACGAAGAAAACAATATTATTGATTTATACGCACGAGAACATTTTATTGCTCATCAATTGTTAGCAGAAGAAAACCCAGACAACAGGAAGATAGTAATAGCACTACATTGTATGGCAACTATGTATAGCGACAAACATGAACGTTATAAAATAACCCCAGAGGAGTATGAGCAGATAAGAATCGTGCATAGCAAATCTTTAATTGGTTCAAATAATTTCTGGTATGGAAAACATCCTACAGATGAGACTCGTAATAAAATGAGAGAATCATGGAATTATGATAAACATTTTACAGAAGAAAGTCGTAGGAAAATGTCAGAAAAACGCAAAGGAGAAAAACATCCTAGAGCAAGAAGAATTGCTCAATATTCCAAAGATGGACAACTTATTCGCATTTGGAATTGTATGTCCGACGCGGCTAGAGAAACAAATACAAATGTAAGTAAAATATGCGAGTGCTGTAAGGGCACAAGAGAATATAGCAATGGTTTCGTTTGGAAATACATTGAAGATTGTTGTTTTGATTAATAGAATTAAAATTATTTAATATAGAATTTCAGAAACTTAATTTACGCATACCTCATTAAATGTATATAATTTTTATATATTTATAGTGCGTTATGTTCGGAAACGGCATAATGAAAAGTCCCTTAATTGCTGGGAACCCCTTAGAGATCAATAAACTACAGTATAAGTATGAAATAAGGCTATGTACGAATGTTTAAAAATTATTGATATTGGGCAATCAGCAGCGAAGTTCCGAATAGGAAAACGTTCGACGGTCAGAAGTGGTGTTTGTAGGACAAGTGTCCGAAACGGGGACGACCTAAGTTTTGTTCATACAAAATACGGTAAATGATATGACCTAGCCTTATATGAAAGTATAAGAAAAACTATTTTAACGATAGTTCTTTATTGAATTAACGACTCAGTAAAGTAATGAAAGCGATTCCCGAACGCAAAACTTTCTCCTGATTTTGACTGGTCCATTGCAACTGTGAATGACGCAGCGTATGTACAGCGATGTGCATAGGACACAGATTTAATTGCGGGTAATGCCTAAAGCCATACACCACAATATTCATGAAAGTAAATATGATGGTACGAAAGTAGAAATAACGTATGGATGGATATATGGTTAAATCCTAAGTATTCGTAACAATGGCTGTTCACGCAGGTAATCGTCTAAACCAATAGGTATGATGAAACTTCAACGACTATCCCTGAGATGGGAGTACATTGCAAGTGATTGGCAATGGAAATGGTCTGCCCTTGTTTATACAAGGTGAAGAAATAGTCTCCTCTCATACGAAAGTATGAGGCTGAAAGGCATATACAAAGTAGCGTTTGTATATAAAGATATAGGATTCAACTCACCCGTTCTCTATGAGAGCGATGCAGGAGTTAACCTTACATAGCTCCATTGCAGCGTAAGCTGCTCTAAATATAACACATTGAATTGCTGGAAACCCTTAAAGCTAATCAAACCAAAGTGTAAGAATGAAATATATCTAAGCACGAAGGTAACGAAAGTAGAAAAAATTGATTAGATGGCATATGGTTAATTCCTAAGTGCTTTTACAATAGGCAATCAGCAGCCAATCCTTGAACAGAGGAAGGTTCAACGACTATGCCAAATGGCAGTAGGTAGGAGTCTATCGAAGTGGTGTGCCCCGTATTAGTACGGGTGAAGATATAGTCTATCCTTGTATGAAAATACAAGATGCGTGTAATGACGCTGGTCAAGAGTAACGAACTTGATTGAATAAAAGAGATTGTGATAAGGAAAAGAAGTTATTCTCAATTGTTATTCCTGAATAATTTATTTGGTACAATTGATTATAATTTTGGTTGTTTTGTCAATTGACAATACAAAATAATTATTGTATAATATTGGCAGCAGAATAGATAAGGAGTAATTAACTCTATTGATAAGAGAGTGGTTCCTCACACCACTCTCTTTCTGTTTAATTAAAAGTGATGATATTAATGATTGTGAGAAAAGTGTTTTATGAAAATGAGTTTATATGATTGGTGTGTTCAAAATGATAGAATAGACATTTTAGACAAATGGGATTATGGAAGAAATCAAGATATTGATATACATGACATTTCTTGTGGATCAAAATCGATATATGTTTATATAAAATGTAAAAATACAAACTATCATGGTAGTTACAAAACAACCCCAGATAGCATTAGAAGAGGTTATGGATGTCCATATTGTAGTCATAATTTAATACACACAAAAGATAGTTTTGGGCAATGGGCAATAGACAATGTAGATAAAGATTTTTTATCGAAATACTGGGGAGAACAAAATACTTTAGATCCATTTAGTATTGGACAGTATACAAATAAATATATCTACATTAAATGCCAGAACCATAAACATCATGGTGAATATAAGTTATTTGCATATGATTTTCGAATGGATGTTAGATGCCCTTATTGCGCGGGCAGAAAAACTTTAAGAGAAGATTCAATTGGTGTAAAATATCCAAATCTACAAAACTTAATTTCTGATAAATCCAAGATTGATATTTATAGTACATCTATTGGGTCAAATAAAGATATATGGCTTAAGTGTCATAATCATATACATAAAGATTACAAATCTCCAGTATATCGCGCAGTAGATAGAAATTTTGAGTGTCCAAAGTGTCATAGTGGTGAAGATAAAAGTTATTTACATAAAAAAGTAGAACAGTATATCAAAGAAAGTTATGCTTATAATATTAATACTGAATATGATTGTAATTTAGTCACAATTAACCCTTTAACTGGATATATATTGCCATATGACATTGAAGTAATCATTGATGGAAAAGTTAGTTTGTATATCGAAGTGCAAGGTAAACAGCATTTTGACATTTGTTTGTTAACTAAGGACGATGCAAAAGAAAGAAATTGCACTCCAGAAGAAGCGTTGGCAAATTTACAATATAGAGATAGAATTAAAAAGGAAAATGTTTTAAAGAATAAACAACATTATCTTGAAATACCATACTGGACAGAAAAAGACGAATCATATAAAACTCTAATCGACAACAAAATTCATGAAATATCAACTTTTACACAACAAAATAATTAAAGGAGGCTATTCATATGGCACGTGGAAATCAATACACCTGTGCTGCATGTGGCAAAGAATATGAATATTGCCCAAAGTGCGCAGTAACAAAGCCATCTTACGATCCAGAACGTTTTTGTTCTCGTGAGCACGCAGAGATTTTTGAAATCCTTTCAAAACATGGTTGTCATTTAACTACTGCTGAAGATACATTAATGGCTTTGAATAAATACAACTTAGAACTTGACAAACTTTCTTCTTCTATCCGTAAGCATATTGCCGCTATTAAATCGGAAGTTAAACCAGAACCAGTTGAAGAAGTAAAGCAAAATTTTCAATCCTTGAACAAGGACCAGAAGAAGTGATTATTCATGTATCACTCACGAGTAGTTTAAAATTATTATAGGATGTGGGCGAAACTACTTAAAAAGAAGTTTGTCGGCATCCTATTTTTTTTAGGAGAAAATAAAAAAATGATTACAAGTGTTATTACAGGGAAAACATACGACCCATCTGACGCAGTATATTTTTCTAACCCAGTTCAGACTCAGAGATACCTCGATTATCTTGGACCTGATTTCTTTTTAGATATTTTATGGGCATCAGAAAAGCGTAAGGATGCTCTTGTTTTTGTTTGGAAACGTTGTCCAGAAACAAAACGCGCAAAAGAGCTTTGGGATAAACATGAACTTTGATTATGAAATAAAAACTAACTTTTAACACATATGAAAGGAGGATGTAATTATCAATGGCACTTTCATTTGAAGAATCTAAAAAACAAGTTTTAAAACAAACCGCGACCCCTATGCCTATGTCGTTAGCAAATGATATTATGGAAATTAACGCAAGTGAAGTTTTTTCAAAAGATATGACTGGTAGATACGCTTGGTTTGATGCTTATATTGATAATAATATATCAATAGTCGATGCAAATAAAGGGATTTCAGTAAATAATGCGCAGGTTAATATATCTCAAGAGTCAAATAGCCAATTTATACCGTTTGAAATGGACAGAAAGTATGACGGCATTGATTTAAAGGACATGGCACTTTCTATTCATTTTACAACGAGCGATGGGCAGCATTTTGCGTCAAAACCTGTAAACGTAGAATATAGTGAAAATAAAATCAGATTTGCGTGGCTTGTCGATACAAATGCAACACATATTGATGGTAATATAAAATTTGAAATTCATGCGGATGGTTTGATATTAGATGATACCAAGCAAGAGTATGGATACAGATGGAAATCACAGTCTACCGATAAATTCAATATATTAAAATCTTTGTGCCAAGATCCAAATTGTGAGCCAGTTGTTGTTAGCGATGATTGGGTACAAGAAATTGTTAAAAATGTTGCACAAAGTGTCGCGGATAAAATTGGCGATACACAGATAAATTTAAAAAACTATTATACAAAACAAGAAGTTGACAAGAAAGTAGCAGGTGTGACTGTTGATTTAACTGGCTATGCTACAAAAAATTATGTAGACGAAAAGGTTTCAGCAATTGATGTAACAGAGCAGTTAACAGATTACGCCAAAAAAACAGAGATACCTGCAAAAGTAAGTCAATTAGAAAATGACGCCGGGTATTTGACGCAACATCAGGATATTAGTGGTCTTGCTACCAAGGATGAAGTTGAAATTGTAGAAAATAAAATTCCAAGCATTAATGGATTAGCAACAGAGGCATATGTAAACGAAGCGGTCGCAGCAATTGATGTATCGGACAAGCTAAAAGACTACGCTAAAAGTGCTGACGTATACACTAAAAACGATGTGTACACTAAATCTGAAATTGACGAAAAAGTATCTAACGTTGAAGTAGATTTAAGTGGTTATTACACAAAGTCGGAGGTAGACACAAAAACAGCACCTATCGAAACTAATACGTCCAACATTTCATCATTGAGTACTACAGTTGCTGGATTACAAACTAAGGTTGATAGTATTGATACTTCTCCAAAGAAAACATATGATGTGGTTTATAATGACGCAGAAAACCCTGATGTTGGAGAAAATGTTTTTGTTTTTTATGAAATTGAAAACGAGGGCTTGGAGAGCGAAGTCAAGGAAGCAAAAAAGAAATTTACTATAGTTGGTGGCGGTGGCTCTTCGGCAAGTAGCTCTTTAAAGATTGAATATATCACGAAAACTCCAATAATCGCTACCATGAGCGACAGTGTTGTAATCAAGTATAATTTTACAGGCACTGACTCGTCTGGTGACACAGTTATGGATGGTACTGCGACATGGAAAGTTGCTGGGAGAGTTGTTGCCACCAATACAGCTGTAGCCGGAGAAAACTCTTTTGATATTACAGACTACATTTCTCTTGGTACACAAAAGGTTACTCTTAGTATTACTGATGATGCTGGTAGCCTTGTTACAAAAACATGGACTGTACAAAAAGTAGATGTTCGATTAGAGTCTACATTTAATGATAATTTTACATATCCACTTGGTGCAGTGGAGTTTTCTTATACGCCATATGGTGCTATTTCTAAAACTGTTCATTTTATGCTTGATGGTGTAGAAATTGACACTGTAGTCACTTCGTCATCAGGTATTCCTGCGGGGTATACGCTTCCTGCGCAAAAACATGGGGCTCATTTGTTGGAAGTATACATGACGGCAGAAATTAATGGTAATATAATTGAGTCAAACCATATTTATAAAGATATTTTGTGGTATGACGATTCAAGCACTGTGCCCGTGATTGGTTGTGTACAACAGAATTTTACGGTCAGACAGTATGATGCGACGAATATTATATATACTGTTTATGACCCAACCACAGAGACACCAACTGTTACTCTATCTGTTGATGGTGTAGTTGTATCTACGTTAACTATAGATTCTAACACACAGACATGGCAATACAAAACAGCTGATATTGGTGCGCATGTCTTAACAATAACTTGTAGAGAAACTATTAAGACGTTAAATGTTGTGGTCGAAGAGTTAAACATTAACATTGAACCTGTTACCGCTGGTTTAGAGTTTGATTTTAATCCTTCTGGACGCTCTAATAATGATGCAAATAGATTGTGGTCTGATGGAGATGTCTCCATGACAGTTTCTGATAATTTTGACTGGGTTAATGGTGGTTATCAGATTGATGTAAATGGAGACCAGTATTTTTGTGTAAAGTCTGGAACAACTGCGACCATTAATTACAATTTATTTGCAGATGACCCAAAAAAGAATGGTAAAGAGTTTAAGGTAGTATTTAAGACAACAAACGTCAAGAATCGTGCTACTTCATTTATTTCATGTATGAATAATAATATTGGTCTTGACATGAAGATTGAAGATGCTCGAATTTATTCAAGCAATAATAATTTATATTCTCCTTACTGCGAAGATGATATTATTGAGTTTGAGTTTAATATTAACAAGAATACAGATATTCCAATGGTTCTGACTTACGAAGATGGCGTTGGGAATAGACCTATGATTTACACTGCTGACGCATCGTTTATGCAGTCAACTCCGCAGCCAATTACTATTGGTAGTGAAGATTGTGATGTATACATTTACAGAATGAAAGCATATTCGACAAGTTTAACTGATAGGGGCATTTTGTCTAATTTTATTGCGGATGCGAGAAATGCTGATGAAATGGTGGCAAGATATAATCGAAATCAAATTTATGATGAAAATGGTTTACTTGATCCGTATGTGCTTGCTGAAAAATGTCCTAACCTAAGAATAATTCTTGTTGACGCACCATGGTTTACAAACGACAAGAGTAATAAAGTAGCTGACACCAATATTACAATGATTTATAAAAACGGAGACCCAATTCTTGATAACTGGACGTGTACTGGGGCGCGACATAGCGGTCAGGGTACAAGCTCTAATGAATATGGTTATTCGGGCCGTAATATGGATTTAATTATGGATGGCGATTCGGCACTATTCACTCTTGGTGACGGTACTACAACAAGTAAGACAATTACTCTTACAAGAAATTCTACTCCTACTGACTATTTAAACGTAAAAGTTAATATAGCCAGCTCTGAAAACCAGAACAATGCTCAGATGACAATGCGGTTTAATGAATATCAGCCTTATAAGCGTACTGCAAGACTTAGAGATAGTAAGATTAGAGACTGTATGGAATTTTATAATTGTGTTGTTTTCATACGTGAGCGCAATGAAGATGTTTCTACTCATAGAGAGTTTACAGATACTGTGTATCATTACTACGCGTTGGGCAATGTGGGCGATAGCAAAAAGACAGATGACACCCGCGTAAATGATAAAAAAGATCCAAAAGAATGCTGTATCGAAATTATGGATTACAACGTAGCTCTTGCGGAATTTCCTACTGGGAACGGAAGCGAGATTTGTCCAGTAGACCACTGGAAAGCTGGTAATACTGCCTATGATTACTTATATGCTCCATATAAATACAAAGATGGCGAGTTTAAATCTTTCGGCTCAGAATCTTATGAATTTAGATATGAGATGAAAGGCATTACCGAAGAACAACGTCAAGTAAATATTGATGCATGGCGTGAAGCTTATAAGTTTGTTGTTACTTCTACTGATGAAGAATTTTATACAAACTTTAGTAAGTATTTTGTTTTAGATTCTATTTTGTATTTCTATCTGTTTACAGAGAGATATACTATGGTGGATAATCGTGCCAAGAACTGCTTCCTTCATAGAGGAAAAGTATATTATTCTAAAGCAGAGGCTGCTGAATTTGCAACAAATTATGGTGTAGAAATTGATGCCGAATATATTGATGATGAACAAGCGACATTTAACGAAGGTTATAGGTGGGACCTCACATGGGGGTACGATTTTGATACTGCGTTAGGTATTTCAAACACTGGTAAACTCGAAATTTCTTATGGCAAAGAAGATATTGATTACTATGTAGATGGAGATCCAACTTCCTCATATATATTCAGAGCAGCTGGGAGCAACTTCTTCTGCAGAGTTCGTGATTTGTTTTCTTCCGAATTACAAGCAATGTTTGTAGACAGAGAAAATGCAAATGCTTGGAGCGCCGATGGTTTAATCAGTCAATGGGACAATGCTCAAAATCAATTCCCAGAAGAAATTTGGAGACTTGATATACAGCGCAAATATTTACGTACTTATCAGGGCATATCTATAGACAATAGTATTGCTGGAACAGCAAACCCGCGTTTTTTAGTAGAGATGCTAAACGGGCGTAAGAGATACCAGAGAAGAATGTTTGAGCGCAATCAGGAATTATATATGGCAACAAAGTATTTTGGAAATAAAGCTACTCAAGATCAGATAATGATGCGTTTTAACAACCCTGTTGGTGCAACTGTACAACAAGATTTTACATTATATTTAACTCCATATTCAGATATGTATATTGGTGTTAAATTTGGTAATGTAACTCCTACAAACTTTAGAGCCAAAGCTGGCGTGGAATATACAATACCATATGGTATTGAAGCAGATACTGCCGATATTACGTTAATATATGGAGCAAGTTTTATTCAAGCAATTGGCGACTTATCAAAATGTTATGTTGGTGATAATGACTTTTCTAAGGCATCAAGATTACAGAGCTTAATTATCGGTAGCGACGTCGAAGGATATACGAATACGTATATGACAAAAATGTCACTTGGAAACAATAAACTACTGGAATATTTAGATGTTAAAAACGTATCTGGTTTAAATTCTGTAATTGATTTGTCCAAATGTAATAATTTACTTGAATTGCATGCAGAACATTCTGGTGCTACTGGTGTAATTTTTTCTAACGGTGGAAAACTTAAAAAAGCATATCTCCCATCAATTATTTCTCTTACAATGAAGAATTTGAGTAATATTGAAGCATTTGAGGTTGAAAGCTATAATAATCTTCAAACATTGATTGTTGAAAATACACCATTTGTTAATACTTATGATATTGTAAATTCAGCTAATAAGTTAAATACTGTGCGACTGATTGGTTTAGATTGGAATAAGACTTATAATATTGCTGATTCTAATATATTAGAAAGATTGTTAATTATGCGCGGCGTTGATAATGACGGCTATGATACTCTAGTTTCTATTCTTGCTGGTGCATTCTATTGTGCAGTCATCAAGCAGAAACAATTAGAAAACTATAATACGGCATGGCCTGCATTAGAGATTTCTTATAATACACTTGTTCCACAATATACTGTTACATTCATGAATCAAGATGGTAAGATATTAGATGTACAATATGTTGACAAAGGAACAAAACCTGTTGATCCGATTACTAGACAAGAGAATCCCATTCCTACCCCTACGCTTGAAAGTACTATAAGTACAAATTATACTTTTGCTGGATGGGATACCGCTTTTGTAGATATATTTGCCGACATGACTATTTTGGCAACATATACAGAAACCACTAGGATGTATACTGTTAAATATGTATCTAACAATAATGTATTAAAAGAAATTAAGGCAAATTACGGAACAATCGTGACCTATGATGGAGAATTGCCGACATATACTGCTGAGGAATCTGCTTATAAGTACTATCTGTTTGATAGATGGGACCAGGGTGGTTTCGTGAATGGAGATAAGACCATCAATGCCGTTTATGATTCGTGTGAGTATACAACAGGGTATTTTGTTGGCAAAGAGCTTGCTGATATGCGCCCTGTAGAAATTTATATGTTGACCAAATTAAATACAATTGGTGTTATTTCTATAAATGATTACGTGGATGCAAAAGATCCAGTGACAATTCAATTAGGCAATGATTTTAGTTTTTCTGATATTGAGGAAAAGGTTCTAATTTCTGAAAAAACAATTTTTAATGGCACTAACTATGTTGATACTGGCATCAAACTGCTTTCCGAGGATAGAGATTTTGTTTTAGCAATTGACTGTAAAATGGATAGTGGTAATTCTAATAATGCAGTACTTGCGCAATGTTTTTCAGGTTTAGACACAAGCGGTTTCAAATTATTGTATAGCAATGGTGTTAGACTTACATGGGGAAGCTCTTCCAATTACCCATGTAGTGTTGACAATAGAGAGATGATAGTTTTGAGGCATGTCAAAGGAGAGACTGGTGTTCATGTGTACGCGTCCCACGTAACAGAAAGTTCTCCTTATTATTATGAATTGTCCGGCACTCATACAATGACGCATAATGTATCTCTCGTGTTCGGTTGCAACAAACTTGAGGATGGTTCGTATGAACAATATGCGCGTGGCACTATCTATTGGAGTAAGATTTGGTATGCAGATTTGGGGGATTCCATTTGTAAGCAAATTGCTTATTGGCCGCATGAAGAAATTGGATTTGAAGCTTGCTGCGAATCAAATGGTTCATTAAAGCGCTACTACTTGAGCGATAATTCTGGTGCTCGTTCATCTATCGCACTTATTGCCTCAAATACTCTGTCGCAACCTATGGTTATTAATGCATCAAGTAGCAATAGCGGTGGCTGGGCAAATTATTCATTGAATACATATTTAAATAACAGAGTTTACGAAGCATTCTCTACAAAATGGAAACAACTTATTAAGCAGGTAAAAGTGAAATCTTCTGTTGGAGAGAATTCAGAAGCAATATCAAACTCTGATTGCTATATCTTTATTCCCGCAATTGCTGAACTTTATTCGGGTGTGACAAGCGAGCCATATATTAGCGAAGGCACAATTATTAGCCATTTTCAGTCATCAAATCAAGCTCGCATTTGTTATACGTTAGATGGAGATGCTGTACAATATTGGACTCGTTCACCAACTATGGGGTATAGCGGATATGTTTATAGAATTAATAATACTGGCGCACCACAATCTATTACGCCTATGTCTCAATCCGATGTTTATACGAGAATTATGATTTGTATATAAAGGAGATGGCATAAATGTACTATAAAGTTTTAAAAAATGATAGAGTTATAGATGTTTTGGATAACTTAGTTTTTGTGAAATATCAAAAAAAACATAATATTATGATTGGCTGTCTCGAACACGAAGCACAGGCGATTGTTTCTTCTGATGGGGAACATATTTGGCATGTTGATGGAATGTACAGAGTACCTATTGATAGTTGCGACACTGTACAGTTAGAAGAAATTGATGAATATGAATATCGACAACTAAAGGTATTAAATATGAAAACACCAGAAGAAGTTATGGATGAAACTATTTTGATGTTAATAGAGGAGGGAATTTTATGAGACAATTTATAAAAAGCCTTACTCGATTATATCAATCGAAGAAAGTTACTGAGCAAAAATTAAAAGAATTATTAAACGCTAACAAAATTACTCGGCAGGAATATGATTATATTATTTCTGCCGAGTGCACTAAAAAGTAAAGGAGGTGTTTTTTGTTGTACACTATTTTACTTAATGATACAAATGAGTTAGTTACAAGTGTTAAAGAAAGAATTATGCAGAGGAGTAAATTGGTTGATTCTCTGCATTTTTTAGTTGACCCTATTTACAAAGAGATGGATATGTCTGATTTTGTAGTAACTATGGAATATATACTTCCTATCAGTAGAGAGTATAGGACTGAAATTCTGGTACAATCACCAGATTTATATAAAGAGAAATTAGAATATAAACTCCCATTTGACACTTGTTTGACAAAAGAACATGGAAAAATAGAAGTTCAACTTACATTTACTAAATTAGAGTTGAATCCAGATGGAGACAGCGTCCAATATGTAAGAAAAACTTCGCCGACCACAATTACTATTGTGCCTATTTCGGCATGGAGCGACATAATTGCTGATGATGCGTTAACTGCGCTTGACCAAAGAATTCTGCAAACGCAAGCTATGATAGAGGCCGTAAATGATATGAATGAGTATTTAGATGAAGTTAAAGCTGATAATATAATTTTCAATAATGAAGACAAGTATTTACAGCTTACATCTCATGGCAAGCCAATTGGTGATAAAATCAAAATTAATACAACGGCTGCATCTGGTATTTCGAAAATTCATATCGACGAGAGTGGAAATCTTGTTGTCGTATATAGTAATGGAGAACAAGAGATTGTTGGAAAGACTGGGAGCAATTGTGCTGGTATTTATATTCCTTCAATGAAAGAAGATGTTTTAACATTTACTTTATCAGACAAAGCAACTGATGACATTTTGTCATTTGATATAGACAAGTCAAATAATTGGGCTGAAATAGAAGGCAAAGAGAAGGTCTCAAATTATATTTGGCGCGAACTATAAATGTGTTGGTTAAGACCGATAGGTCTTTCCATATATTACTTTTAAGAAAGGAGAAAAGAAAATAATGCAAAACGTTCTATTTTATTTTGGCACGCAGGCAAAATATGATGCTTTAGCAGAATACAATGACCTAGCGTTGTATTTTATAACAGATACACAGCGCTTGTATAAAGGCTCAAAACTTTATGCGGTAGGCACCGAGGCTTCTGCTGTTGCTTCAGGTTTGCTTTCTGCTGAGGGCTATCAAAAACTGCAAGCATTAAGTGCAGGCGGCTCAACAAGTGTTTTGACTCCATCTGATAGCACTATCAAGATTGCTGATGGCAAAATTGGTGTTCAGGTATCAGGTAATGAGGGTAATTTACTTGAAGTCAGAGACGATGGTTTATTTGTTGTATTGGATACAATTCCAGTTGAAAAGGTTACGGGTTTAGAAAACAAGCTGGCAACATATGTGACAAAAGAAGAAGTAAACGCTACTGTAAAGCGTGTAAAATACGACGTGTTTTCCAAACCTGCTGGTACTACAGTAAGAATTATGGATAATGAAATTCGTATTTGTTGTGCTAACAATACAGAGTGGAAAGAACAAGCGGTTGGTCCTACTGGTGACGCAAATAAGTACTATGTCGGTCTTAAGGTGTATGCTCCTGTTGGTGCAGACCATTTTATGGAAGACTTAAAAAAGGTTATCGAAGACCAAACGATATTTGATTTTACAGATGATTTTAGTGGCAGAGATCCTTATGGCAACGGTTACTCTATTGTTTGGTTGCCAGTAGCAGAGAAGCAACCTGATGGCACCTGGAAATATTATGGCGATAATTCTACGGAAGATAAAATGATTGGTTGGTATTACACCAGCGCTTTTTATGATGCTTCCAATAACCTGCTGTCTAAGGAAACTATTAGAATTAATCTTGCAAATGAAAATATGAGTACCGAAGTTACACCATATTACATGAATAGCTATGTGACTGACACAGAGCTAAAGGATGCAATATCTAGTGTTGGTACTACAATGACGTGGAATGAATTATAATCTACATAACTATTGACAAATTTATTTTTATGAAGGGATGAAGAAAAAATGGCAAATGTTAAGTTTTTCTTTACTAACGACCTTAGCAAATATACTTCTTTGACTCCAAAAGATGCAAATGCATTATATTTTGTCGAAGATGAGGCTACTGGATTTGTTGGTTTATATAAGGGAGAAAGTTTAATTGCAGTTGGCAGTGAGGCATCTGCGACAGCGGCTGGTTTAATGTCTGCGCAAGACAAGATTCATCTTGATAATCTTGTAAATGGCGGAGGTTCTGTTTCTGCGAAGGATGTAATGTTTGATAACGACCTTGTTCTAACGCAACAGTTTGGTCGTTATTCTTTAAGTGGTGGTAAAGTTACTGTGCCAGCTAAAGACAAGAGCTGGTATGATGTGTTTATGGATGCTTACTCTCAGGATAAAAATCCCACTATAACTCAACCTAGTGTTAATTTAACTGTCGCCGCAATTAAGGCTTACGAAGTAGGGACTAAAGTTACTCCTACATATACTGCAGCCCTTAATGCTGGTAGTTACGAATATGGTCCAGCAACTGGTGTAGCTGCTACTGCCTGGAGCGTAACGGATGGCGCCGAAACGAAAACTACTGCTTCTGGAAGTTTTGCGGAACTTACAGTAGCAGATAATACAAACTACTCTATTACTGCAACTGCTACTTATGGTGAAGGCGCGATTCCTAAGACGGCACTTGGTGCGGATTACGCTGATGGAAAAATTGCCGCTGGCAATAAGTCCGCAACGAAAGGTAATCTTACTGGTTATCGAAGCTTCTTTTATGGAGTCCTGAATACGTCTTCTGCTGATGCCCCTCTTACATCTAGTATTATTCGTAGTATGAAAAATGGTGGCGCCTATAATGGTAGTAAGACATTTACTCTTAATGGCAGTGCCACTGCAAAGAGAATTGTTATTGCAATTCCTTCTGCTTCCACTCGCGGTGGTCTTAAGGAAGTTATTCTAACTTCTGCCATGAACACGCCTGTTACAGATTCTTATGTTAAGACTGAGGCGGCAGTCCAGGTTGAAGGTGTGGGTGGCTTTACTGCAGTAGACTACGATATATACGTATACGAACCTGCTGCTATTGACGCTGGCGAAGTACATAAAATTACACTTGCATAAGGAGGAAAAAGAATTATGGCAAAATATAATTTAGATAAATACACCGCCGCTGATGGTCTTGGTTTTCCTCTGAACTTTAGACGTGGCAATCCTAACCCTTTAGATAATAGTTCTGTGTGGGCAAGCCTTGAGGCTGCTAAGAATTATGCGGCAACTGACCCTGTTGCTTATGTTGGTCAGATTTTAACTGTCGTTGACCATGTTAACAACGTTGTAACAGTTTATGCTATCCAGGATGAGGCTGGCAATTTAAAGAAAGTTGGTACATCTCCTGTTGGTGATGAATCTACTATCACTGTTGCTGGAGATGGTACTGTAAGTTTGTATGGTGTTTCTGGTCTTGAGTTAACTAGAACCGATGATGGTGGCCAGGTCACTAAAATTACCTATCAACCCTTGCTCGTAGATGGAAAATTAACGTGGGTAGAGCCTTCTTCCACAACGGTGGAGGGTCTGGCGACAGAAATTCAATCTTTAAAGACTAGAGTTGATACTGTAGAATCTAGCAACAACACTGCCATTGAAGGTATTAATTCTAAGATTGGCACTGTAACTGAAGGCAAGACTGTTGTTGAAATGATCAACGACGCAAAGACCGAGGCCACCTATGATGATACCGCTCTTTCTGGTCGTGTTACCACTATTGAAGGCGACTACCTGAAGGCTGCTGACAAGACCGCAATTGAGAACAAAATGGCTACCGATATTGCTACTGCAAAAACAGAAGCTATTGAAACCGTTCTTGGTGAAGCTGTACCTGCAGATTTCGATACTCTGAAGGAAATTGCGGCATGGATTCAGTCTGATACAACTGCAAGTGCAGAACTTGTAACTCGTGTAACCAATATTGAAAATGATTATCTTAAGGGAGCAGATAATACAAAACTTCAGGGAGAAATTGATGCACTGGAGTCGTTTGTTGGCACACTTCCTGAAGGCGCAACATCAACTACTGTTATTGCTTATATCAAAGAAGTCGTTGATGGTATTAAAATTGGCGATTATGCAAAAGCGGCTGATTTAACAGCCCTTACTACCAGAGTAAAGACTCTTGAAGATGTGGGCGCAGAGAAGAATATCATTAATAGTGTTGACGTCGCGCAGTTTGCAGTTGACGAGACTAGAAAACTTACTATGAAGCCTATTGCCATCGAGAAAATTACAGGTTTGTCTGCGGCTATAGACTCTAAGGTTGACAAAGTTGAAGGTTCCCGTTTAATCACTAGTGACGAGGCAACTAAACTTGGAAAGTTAGTGCTCAGTGAAGATGGTACTGTAGAAATTAGTGGCGAAATCAACGCGTCCAACGTTAAAGAACTCGGCACATGGATTACGACTAATAGAGACACAATTCCTGGTTTATTAAGTGCAACTGATGCCACCAAGATTGCTGGCATTGAAAGTGGAGCACAGGTTAACATCATTGAGTCTGTTTCTATTAACGGCATTGACCTTGTGGCAGAGGATAAAAAGGTAAATATTCCCCTAGCAACTGCGACATCAGATGGCGCTTTATCTGCTGTTGACAAGGCTATTATTGATTCTATTGCAACTACTTATGCTACAAAAGAAACAGTGAGTGGTGTTACTGATAGAGTAACTGGTCTTGAGGAAGCTCTTACTTGGGGGACTCTCTAAGTATACAATACAAAATAATTAATGAAAAGGAATAAAAGGAGAAGGTATCTGATGAGTATAATTTATGCAGGTCATGATACATTTGTATTTTAATTTATGGAGGAAATAAATCATGAGTATGGTTTCTTTTAAAAGAGGTTCAAATTTAAATAACTTAGCTGTCTCTGATGGCCAGTTTATTGTAAATACTGCCGAAAGAAGTATTTATGTTGACGTTGGCACAGAGCGTTTAAGAGTTGGCGACTTTGTAAGCGTTGCTAATATTGCCGCTCTTCCTACTGCCGGAGCACATACTACTGCTCTTTATTATGTAGAAGATATTAATTGTCTTGTGAAGTGGGATGGCTCGGCATGGGTTCAGATAAACCGTGATACTGGTGTTAAGGAAGTAAAAGTTGAAGGCACAGGGAATGCAATTACTGCAGCGTCTTATGACGCGAGCACTCGTGTTCTGACTTTGACTAAGGGCGAAACCTTTGCCACTCCTGCAGTTGTTGACACCAAGATTTCTGATAAAGTTGGCGAGATTGAAGGCACTGTAAAAGCATATGTTGACACTAAAACAGAGGGCATTGCAAGCGACGAGGCATTGACAGCATTAGGTAATCGTGTAACCACCGCAGAAGGCGAGATCGATGATCTGCAGGCAGCTATTGGCGAAAATGGCTCTGTCACTAAAGCTATTGCTGACGCAAAGAAGGCAGGAACAGACGCAGCTGCCGCAGCGAAAACCGCTCAGGATACTGCTAACTCTAAAGTAACTATGGCAGAGGTTGAAGCTAAAAAATATGCGACACAAACTGAGGCTCAGGGTTATGCAAACGCAAAAGACGCTGATATTGCCGCTGCTAAAACCGCTGGAGACACTGCTCAGTCTGGTGTTGATGCGATCAACGCAAAAATTGGTACAGTTGCAGAGGGTAAAACGGTAGTTAAGATGATCGAAGAAGCCAAAGCTGCTGCTACTTATGATGACACAGACGTTAAGGCTTCTATTCAAGCTATTGCAAAAGATTACTTAAAGGCTGCTGATAAAACTGCTTTGCAAAGCGCTATTGACACTGAGAAGACACGAGCGGAAGGCGTTGAGGGTGGTCTGCGTACTGATGTTGACGCTATCAAGAAAGACTATTTAAAGACCACTGATAAGACAGAGTTGTCGAACGCTATTAGCGGCGTAAAGGAAGATGTTGATGCATTCTTTGCTGCCGCAGATGTTGGCGATGCTGCTATTGACACCTTGAAGGAGCTTCAAAATTACATTAGTACTCATGGCGAGGCTGCTTCTACTTTGACTACTAAGGTTGGTAATTTAGAGACGACTGTTGGTAAGGCGGCAGAAGGTGAAAATCCGGCTACTGGTTTGGTAAAGAGCGTTGCCGATAATGCTACTGCTATTGCTGCCGAGGAAACTCGTGCAAAAGGCAAAGAGGCAGAATTGTCCGAGGCTGACGCTACTAATTTACAGGCGGCAAAGGATTATGCTGATGGACAGATTACAGCCCTGAAGATTGGTGATTATGCTAAGAAAGCAGATCTTGATTCTCATACTGCTGATACAGATATTCATATTACTGCTGCAGAACGTACTAAGTGGGACGCAGCCGAGGGTAAAGCACACACACATACCAACAAGAATCTGTTAGATTCATATACTCAGACTGAGGAGAATTTGGCTGATGCTGTTACAAAGAAGCATTCTCATGCAAATGCCGCAGAACTTGCAAAGATCGAAACAGGCGATAAGGCTAAGTGGGATGCCGCACAAGCTAATGCCGAATCTACTGCTGCTGCTGCACTTGCTGCCGCAAAGAAAGAATTAGAGGGTAAGATTACTACAGAGGCCAATACTGCACGTGCGGCAGAAAAGGCTAACGCAGATGCTATTGATGTTTTAAATGGTACTGGAGATGGCTCTGTAGCCAAAGCTCTTTCAGACGCAAAGGCTTATACTGACACGCTTCAAAATGGGCAGGTTACGACTAATAAAAATAACATCGCAAGTTTGACTGAACAGCTCACATGGGGCGAATTTTAATAACTGAGTAGTTTTTAAACCGCAGGGGAGGTAGAAACTATTCTACTTCCCTTATTTTTTTATTTTTAATCAAAGGAGAGTTTGTTATGAGTATTTTTTCTCGTTTACCTGGTTTAAAAAATTTAAGTTTAAAGAAAAAAAACTTAACTGTCAAGGGTGCTGTTGACAAAGACATTGCAGAAAAAATTGAAGAAAATGAGAAGCCGACAGCCCCAGATGATGTGATTGGTACTATTATTGGGGCTGACGATAAGGCAAAGAAATTCAAGAGACCACCGGATGCAGAAATTCCGCCTCAACCCAAACCGAAGCATGAAAAAATGTAAGTTGTACGTGTTATAAAAATATGGGGCAGTTCATTTCTGCCCCGTTTTTTAGATACAATACAAACAAAAACAACAAGATAATGATTTCTTTTTATAAGGATAAGTGATTATGAATTATTTTCTGACAAGAAATTGTAGCAACCATGTACAGTGGTCTAATGTGCAAATTAGCTACATTATAGATAAATATTCTAATGAATATTATAGCATGAGCAAATTAGCTCGTGAGTTTGGTTGTGACGGAAGTACTATACGTAAAGTGTTGAACGACAATAATGTTAAAATACGCACTAAATATGATTGTCTTCCTAGAAACAAAGATTATTTTGCTGTAATTGACAGTCGTGATAAAGCTTATTGGTTAGGTATTATGTATTCTGATGGATGTGTAACGTCAAGACCTTCTGGCACATATGGCGTAAAGTTAGAAATGATTGATAAGGAGCATGTTGAAAAATTTAAAATGGCACTTGGGGCAACACGAAGTAAAATTACAGTTGTTCGTCCGGAGGGGTTTGAAAATGCTTCAACAGTTTATTCTGTTACCATTTATGATAAAAAGATTGGTGAGGATTTGATATCTCTTGGTTGTGTACCACAAAAAAGTTTGTTACTCACTACATTGCCAAATATAAATAAAGAATATATGTATTCATTTATTAGGGGAGTATTTGACGGAGATGGATGTTTGAGATATGACAAAACTCGAAAGTGTTATGGTTTATCGTTTGTATCAGGCTCTATACCTTTTTTAACAGAAATAAGAGACGCTCTTGAAATTAGTAGGTTGAAAATTTGTCATTCACATGGTAGAACATATAGCTTTGAGTTAGTTGCAAGAGATGATTTGTATCGTATTTTAACATCGTTATATCAGGATTCAACAGATGTTACTCGTTTAAGTAGAAAATACAATAAGTATCAAGAATTTTTACAATGGTATATTAAAAAAGGAGGTAGTCTATCACAATGAACGTTTTTAAAATAAACCGTGGGTTGGAAGCCAATCTTCCTGCCGTTTTAACAAATGGGTGCTGTTACTTTTGTACAGATACAACAAATTTTTATATTGACTATGAAGATAAAAATGGAGTATTGACACGTTCTAAGCTGTCGTCTAAATACGCTGACACACTTCGTTATACAGAAGATGGTAATTTTGTAGAAATAAACCCAACTGATATTATTACAAAAAATAATTATGAGACTATTATCAGTGTGGCGAGTACTGACAAAAATGGGTTGATGTCTTCTGCGGATAAGACAAAGTTAAACAACATTCCAGAAGATATCTCTGCTAGTTTGGCGAATGACTTTATTAGTGCCAAAGGCGGGGCGTATAGTTTAGACACAACTCTGCAACTATCATTAAACAACATTCCTACTGTAATAAGTGGTTTATATGATAATCCTATATTTAGAATCAGTACTGATGGGCTAAAATATTCTGAAAGTGATACTCAGTCTTATGATTTTGAAAGCTATTTTTCACCTATTGCACTTGTTTTAAATAGAAGGTATAGCGAAGGCAACCACGAAGTTGCGTCTTGTTTTTTGCCAAATATATGGCAGTTATTGGATGATGTAACAGATGGGGACCATAAGAAATTTTATGTTAGACCTAATTCTTTTCAATGGAAAAGATACAATGGTGGCTGGAAAAATCATTATATTTCTGCTGAATTAGACAAATTAAAGATATATAATGACCAAAAACTTATTAGTTTTGAAAATTCTAAATTAGAAAATATAGCTTCTCCCACCGCAGACAATGACGCTGCCACTAAAAAGTATGTTGATGATAAAACTCCAATAGAAGCAACTACTACAAATAGTGGTTTATTATCTGCCGCAGACAAAATTAAATTAGATTCTGTTGAAAGTGGTGCTAATAAGAATGTTCAAGTAGATTGGAATCAAAATGATTCAACTGCAGAAGATTACGTTAAAAATAGAATTTGTTATGAGAATAATGATGATAAAGTATTATGTGATGTAACATTAAAAGCTACAGATGCTACAGATAGCCCTTTAGCTACTATGCTTAATGTTTCCTATGGATATCCTGAAGTGGGTTTTGGTAGTGGAGAACTTGGCAATAATCGTATTGTTACAGTTACCTTGGATGGTGTGTCTGCAGAATATACAATGACTAACAGCGGCGGTATTAGTGGGGATACTGAACCATTTACTATAGGAAATTATGAAGTTTATTTCATGGAAGGGTCAGGTAGCTATGGTCCTTTAATGGCGGGTATGTATAGCAACGCTGACTTAACTGGTAAAAAATTAACGATGACCATACCAAATCATGAAATTAAGCAAATAGATTCCAAATTCCTTCCTAACTATCCAGTATATGCAACATGTACTTCTGCAGCCAATTCTGACAAAGTAGCTACAACAGATTTTGATTTTTCATTATCTGCAGGCAGAAGAGTTGCTGTTAAATTTACAAATGCTAATACTAGATCTCAACCTAGTTTAAATATAAACTCCACTGGCAATAAGATAATTGTATGGAACAGCAAAGCACTTCCTTCCACACAATATTGGACAGCAGGTTCTGTAGTAGAGTTTGTATATGATGGAAGCCACTATCAAGTTGTAGGCACTATAAATGATACTACTTATTCAGCTGCTACAACAAGTTCACAAGGTTTGATGTCTGCGGCTGACAAGACCAAATTAAATGGTATTGCTCAAAATGCGAATAATTATACGTTACCTGTGGCAACTGCTGATGCGCTTGGTGGTGTAAAGCCTATTGTAAAAACGGACAATATGACAAAAGAGGTTGGTGTTGACGCTGATGGTAAATTATATGTAGACGAGCATACAATGATTGTTGCTTTTACTAATTCTATCAGCGGGCTCGTGTCTGATAAAACATATGCGGAAATTAAAGAAGCATACGAATCTGGTAAACGTGTGTGCGCGACGTGCAGTCTGGCAGGATACAACATGCTTTTGCAATTATCTAGCTTTGAAAAAAAATCTGATATTGATGTTGTCTTGTTTACTGGAGTTGGTGGCAGTTCTCGTGTTATATTGATAGTTTATAGTAATGATAATCATGTAAATTTAGCTACCCAGAATTTTGTATCAGACTATCAGGGCACCGAAAACGCCGATAAAATATTGGGCATTAATTCGTCTGGCTATGTAACTGTAATAGACAAACCAACATTTACGATTGACACTACACTCACAAAGTCTGGACAGGCTGCTGACGCAAAAACTGTTGGTGATGCGTTTATAAGCAATTCGGCTAATTTAATGGTGGAAATTGATAAAAAAGCGTCTGTCACAATCAAAACATGGACAGCTGCAGATATGACCTAAAAGGAGATGATTAGATATGCCTACTGAAAAAAATGTTACGAATTTGGTTGTCAATAAAGTAGAAAGCCAAGAAGTTTATGATCATATGGTCGCAAATAACTTGATTAACGATGATGAATTATATTTTGTGCAGGGAAGCGATAGTTCTGGAAACGCAGGAAATGCAATAGCATATGGCTTGTATTCCCACGCAGAAGGTGATAATACATTTGCATTTGGAGAAGCTTCACATGCAGAGGGGTCTGGAGCAAATCCATTGGGTACTGTAACAATAACAGGTAATGCTGGAGCTACTACTTATACTTGTAACGAAGATATCAAGGATTATGAAGTTGGTGGAGTTCTCAAATATGATAACAAATACTCTATAATTACTGCTATTGATATAACTAATAAAAAGATTACCGTAAAGACTACGCTATCCAACATAGATATAGCAAATGCAAGCGCTAGCGTTTATTGTGGTGCAACGGGGATGTGGTCTCATGCAGAGGGTGGTGGGAATCGTGCTGATGGGATTGCATCTCATGCAGAGGGGACTCTAACATCAGCTTCCGATCACAATTCTCACGCTGAAGGGTATTTTACAAAATCAACTGGAGCCCATGCTCATGCAGAGGGGTCAAGTACAAAGTCTTCTGGTCAGTCGTCTCACGCTGAAGGATCTCTTACAACTGCATCTGGAACATCTGCTCATGCGGAGGGTGATAGTTGTACTGCTTCTGGAGACCAATCTCATGCCGAAGGAAGTTTTACAGTTGCTTCTGGTGAGAAGTCTCATGCAGAGGGGGATACAACAAGTGCTTCTGGAACATGTTCTCACGCAGCGGGATTTGTAACTAAAGCTCTTGATTATCAATATGTAATAGGGCATTATAACAGAAATGGAACTGCTGGTAATTCAAGTGGAACAACTGGCGATGCATTTATTATTGGTAAGGGAACTAAAACATCTGTATCAAATGCATTTCGTGTTACTTATGCTGGCAAACCATACGCCTTATCTTCTATGAACACTAGTGGTGCAGACTATGCTGAGTTTTTCGAGTGGCTTGATGCTAATCCAAACAATGAAGATAGACGAGGGTATTTTGTAACTCTTGATGGCGATAAAATTAAAATTGCAGAACCAGGCGATTATATCCTTGGCATTATTAGTGCATTGCCATCAGTTGTTGGTAATAGCGACGAGAATTGGAGAGGCAGATATATCCTTGATGAATTTGGAGGTTTTATTACTGAAGAGTTTGAATATGAAGAAAAAATTTTAGACAAAGATACTGGTGAAATAAGAACTATCACAAAAACAGGAACAAGATATAAAGAAAATCCTGAGTATAATCCGACTTTGTCGTATATTCAACGCGAAGATAGACCTGAGTGGGACACTGTAGGTATGATTGGTGTTCTTGCAGTAAGAGATGATGGAAGTTGTCAAGTAAACGGTTATTGCCAAGTATCTGAAGGTGGTGTTGCAACAGCATCTGAAAATGGCTATAGAGTAATTAAAAGAGTGAATGAAAATGTAGTGAAGGTTGTATTTAGATGATTTTCATTTAAATTGTATTAAAACAAGACATATTTGGAAAGGACAAAGGTGATTGGTGTGTATTATTATGCATATATAGATATAGACACTGGTGTTTGTTATGAAGTGCTTGAAAGTGAAGTTATAATTGACAACGTACAATATATCCAAATCGACTCCCTTGACAAGAGTCTTGAAATTCGTAAAAAATATGTTAATGGTGAATGGGTTGATACAACAGCTAGTGAGGCTGCGAATGTTATAGGAGAACATGTAGGTATTGGTGGTGAATGGCTTGATGTTGTATTAAATGGCAAAGCGCCACTAGAACATACACATGCAGAATATGCTCCGACAAATCATACTCATGCTGAGTACGCAACGACTGCTGCGTTGAATGACATGTCTGATGTCGTTTCAGGCAAAGCGAATGTGTCTCATACTCATGACAATATATATTACACAGAAACAGAAATTGATACGAAATTAGCAGCCAAAGCAGACGCAAACCACACACATGACAATAATTATAGTGTGGTGAATATCGTGAGGTGGTAATTATGGTAGGATTATATGTTGGTGAAGTGCCTATTCACCAAATTAACGTAGTGCCTGTTACTAATGGAACAGATACAAGCGATGCGAACGCCACGGTAAATGACATTGTATATCCAAAAACCGCATATGTAAATGGTGAAAAAGTTACAGGAAGCATACAATCGATGTCTGGTGGTACATATACATCAAATCAAACAATATCTACTTCAGGAAAGTATATGACTGGAGATATAATTGTAGATGTGCCACCTGTTGGCATCACTCCAAGCGGAACTATGGATATTGCAGAAAATGGGATATATGATGTTACTAATTATGCAAATATTGAAGTTAATGTTTCTTCTACTATTGCCAGCACTCCACGCTCTGTAACTTTTTCTATCGATGAGAATATATTAGCAACGACATCTACAAAGATTGTTACTGGCAACGCTTTTATTGCGCAAAACATTAATAATGTTAATCTATTTGTAACACTACTTCGCAAAGAAACCACAGCTAATGATACTGCTGTTATATGTCAGGCATCATGTGCAAATTCCCCTGCTTTTTTAGGTGGTTATTTTATTACTGTATATAAGTCAGGTCCGACTGTGGCAGTGCAAACTAATGCAAGCGCGGATTATAAATTAAACAGCAGTATAGCAGGAACACATACTCGTATTTATGCAGATAGCAGTGGTGATATTTATGTGCTGACGTATTATGCTGGATTTTCGTCTACAAAGGTAGGGCTTAAAGCCGGAGAATATACGTTATTTTATGGATTATTCGGTGAGTAGTGACTTAGGAGAGAGGTGTAAAATATGCCTATTGCTACACGTGTAAATTCTTTGAATATTAATTTGCTTACGCAAGCGCAATTTAACGAAGCAGAAAAAGACCCCAATCAAATATATATGATTACGGATGCACCAAATAATGTAAATGTTGATAGTGAGCTTTCGAACACATCTACAAATCCAGTACAGAACAAAGTAATTAATGAAGCACTACTTAATAAGGCGAATGTGTCAGTGTCTGTTGTTGCAAATTTAACTGTTGATGGATGGATTGTCGATGGAGAGGCGCATAGACAAATATTAACTATTGATGGTATTACACCAACAAGAAACGGTGTAGCTGGAGTTTCGCAAACAGCGACAGACGATCAGTGCAAGCAGGCGGCAAGTGCGATGTTGCATATTGTGGGGCAGGGAAATAACCAACTTATAATTAAAGCATTAGGTGATGTTCCTAGCGCTAATATTCCTTTGGAAATTATTTTATTATAAAAAATAACATTTATATCTTATTACTGATGAAAGGAGTGTCTGTAGTGATTCGAGGAGCTTGTCAACAATTTAAATTTCATATTCCATATCAAAAAAGTCAACTTCAAGAAATTCAAGTTATGTTTTGGCAACCAGACAATAATGGAACTGAAAGTTGTACATTACCAATTATTAAAGAATTAAAAGGGTTTGACGAGGGTGATGAAGGTCAAGATGTTTTAATTGATTTACATCAAATAGAAACATTTGCGTTTAATTGTGATAGTAAGGCACTTGTACAACTTCGCGGGTTAACAAAGACAGGATGTGTTTTTGCAAGTCGTATAAAACCTATAAAAGTATACCCAACTGGCTATGACACGTTACTTGAGCTATCAACGGAATGAGGTGAGCTTTATGGGTGAAGAAAATATGGATATTAATAATACAGAGTTAGATTATACAAATGTTGAAGAAGTGCAGGTAGATACGTCTCCAAACGAAAATGATGTAGGGGTAACAGAGCAGGATTCGACAACCAGTGGAACTGGCATTGTAACACAAGATGAGTTTATTGCTTTGCGCGGTAGTGTGCAAAGTAATATTAATAGGTTAAACAATCTTGAATCTATCAAACGCGTTTATTCGTCTGAAAATGGGTTGGGGGAATTCCGTAAATGGAACGACAACAACCCAGATTGGGCTGATAGGTCTGGATATTTTGTAAAATTAGTTGGTGGAACAGATAATGTTGATTTTTGTACAAACAACGATGACGTGTATGGCGTTTCGGTAATGCGTAGCGGATTTGTTGGAAGTCAAGACGCAACAGATAAGAGCGACGATCCGTTATATGCGCTTGTTGGAATTACAGGTACATTACGTGTGCGAACAGATGGAACTGCTAATATTGGAGATTATGTTGTTCCAAATGAATTGGGCGTAGCAACGAAATCAGAAAATAGTTGTGGATACAAGGTTGTATCAAAGGGAAGTTATGCTACTTATGAGTATATTACTATAGCCGTAACACCACAGAATGACAAAATCAACAAGATTTATGGGACTATGATGAATACAGAGGGTAGCCTTGGTAATCTTGTTTTAAGAATAGAAGAAGCAGAAACAAAAGTAGATGATATGGGCGGAAAAATTAACGCCGCCATTAATGATAGGAACGAATTAGAAGCGCTTATAAATGAAAACAAACAGAATATTGCTGTTATATCAAATGAGGCAAAGGGCGCACAAGAAACAGCGAATAATGCGGCAGAAAGTGCAAACAACGCTGTGAGCGCTGCAACTTCTGCAAGAGATGAAGCTTTGGCTGCGGCAAATGAAGCCAAGGAACAGGTAACTGCATCTTTAACAGATATTAACGGGCTAAAATCCAAATTAGAGCCACTAGAGACATTTGGTGTAGATGGGAAAACAGGTATCCAGGGTTTGGTTGAAACTGTTACTAAAAACAGGATGGATATCGCTACAATTCAAGATTCGGGAACTGGTTCTGGTACTGACCTTACAGCAATTATTCAGAAAATTAAAGTTATTGACGAGAAAACTCAAAAGGTTGAAGCGTCCATACAGCATCTTGTTGTACATTCTGACAAATATTCGGTTGGTGCAGAATCTCTTTCTTATGGACTTTCATACGAGGAAGCGGTAAGTCTTTTAAAAGATGGAGATACCTATGTGTCTACTTCTGATCACACAGAAACGATGGAGAAGACCATAAAGAACGAAGATGGTACGGAAACAAAAGAAACAATAAATATTCAATTCGAGCGCGGCTATACATACACATGGAATGCTGCAAATGCACAATGGATAAAAGGTAATGCAGTTTCTACAGCGACCACTTACTATGATGGGACAAATATCGGAGACTTGTGGTTTTGTTGGCAAGAAGTCGAATATACAGATGCAAACGGAAACAGTAAGACTTTAATTCCAGGTACGCTGTATCGTTGGAGTGAAGATAATCAATGGATTGCTATAGCCACTACCGATGGCAATTATAAGAGTCGTATGATTTCATCTATAAAGCAAACAGCTGATGGCATACGCTCTGACGTGGTGGGGTTGCGTGGCGATATATCAAGTATTAATCAAGAAGTTGATCAAATTAGCAATACAGTTGCTACCAATACAGGCAATGTTAGTACTTTACAGCAAAAAGTTGGTTCTATAGAAACTACTGTAAGTAATATCAATGGCACTATGACGAATATAAAACAGCAAGTTGATGATAATAGTGCTCAGATTACTTCTGTTGCATCTGGTCGTTTTTCGGTTGTATATCAATCAATGGCGGGTTCTCCTGTTCTCGTGGAAGGGCAACATAAATATACAGTGCCGCCCTCATGGGATGAAACGCAAGGTAAATTTATTTTTAATGATGCATTGCAAGATGATACAAATGGTATATATTGTTATGCTACACAAACTGTTAACGGCGTTACGACAATAGATGAGACGAAATATTGTAAAATTACGTCCGATAGTGAGGGCGATAAATATGATATTTACATCGTTGGCAATCAGATAACATCTATGTTTGAAAACTACGTAACGGATGAGGAAGCTATTGCAAGAATCGTTTCTCAGAAGGTTGACGAAAAAACAGAAGGCATGACTGAGTCTATAGCTTCTGTAGAAACGAAAGCAAATACAAATGAAGCAAAAATCAGTCAGGTTGCTAATTACTATTATCATAAATTATTGTACGTATCAGAAACAGAAGTGCCAGTACCAGATGGTGAATTAAGATATAGTAATCCGCCTGAATGGGATGCATCTGCTGGTAAATATATTTTTAGTGTATCGGATGCCAATGACAATGGCTCATATTATTTGGCTGATATTGACGGTTCATCGTATTGTTGCGTAAAAACAGCAGGAGATGGTTCGTCTGTGTATGAAGTATATGGGCTTCTTGCGAACTACATAGCTTCAATTGAGACCGGAGCAGACGCAGATGGTGGTTATATTCAATCTATGGTCTTCGACGTTGAGCGTTATAACGTTAGTCAATACTCGCCATCGTATGGTATGTCATATGGTGATGCGGTAGAAACAATACCGAGTGGAACTATATATATACCGACCACTGCTCACTCTGAAAATTTAATTCCAGATGAAGTGGTTGGGACTGATGAGATCAATATCGAATCACTAAGCGCCGGAACGCTTGAAGAAAGAGAGTCTGACAATCAGGTTGTTAGATTAAGCTCACCAACTTTTGAGGCGCTTGATACAACGGAAATGCAGACGTATGATTTTAATACAGAGGCGAGCTATGAATGGGACGGCAAAGGATGGATCAAAGATAAAAATGTCGTTTTTAAAGGAGAGTATTGTCACTATGATGGAACGACAGATTTATGGTATTGCACCAAAGATGTTGTTGACCCGACAGCTCCTTCTGACCAGGAACCAATTACATTTAAAGCAGGTACGTTGTATAGGTGGCAAGGTAATCATTGGTATGCAATAGCTACTGTTAGCGATAGTTTGTTGTCTCGCTCTATTAGTTTGGTGCGTCAGACTGCGAATTCTTATGCGGTTGAGCTTCGTAATACTCAAGGCGATTTTTCGCAGTACAAGCAAACTGTTAATGAAATTAATATGCTGATACATGGCTCTGATGGGTCTAGTGGGGAATTAAATATTACAACGAATGGTATTGCCGGAGAGGTGTATAATCGCACGGGCAAGTCTGCAACATTAAAAGCACAAGCCGACTCAACACAAGCAGTTTTGGATTTGATGATTTCTGGCGTTTACCATAAATTAGAACAACCATTAACTAATAATATTCCGAATGCATATGGTACGTGGGGCAAATACTCTGCTCGTCCAGAATGGGTTGCATCTCTTAATAAATTTGTTTTCGACACAAGCAAAGAAGATGCAAATGGTATTTATTACTTTTTTGATAATGATGAAACACATTATTGTAAAGTTGTCGGCGACCAGTATGAAGTATATTCGATAGGCAAGTTGTCAACAGCAACCACTGACGCACACATCACAGAAGAATATGCAAATATAAATACTCTGGCTTATTTTGGCGATGACGAGCGAAGTACTATTGCTGGGTTAAGAAATCTTGCGCTTGAAGGAAAAGCACAAATACAGCTTTTGGCTTCATTAGACAACAGTATATTAGATCGTGTTGTTGATATGTACGGATATGCTGTATCGGATGGAACCAAGCGATATGTCAACAAGCCAACATATTTAAATGGCGCATATACATTTGATGGACAGGCAGAAAGCGCAGATGGTGAATATTTCTTAATAAATAGCTATCAGTTCGGTAAGCTTATCATTGGCGCTAAGGGAAGTTGCTACGGATATGAGGTTTACAAGTATAATAATAGCACTACAGCTGGACTTGTAAGCACTGTACTTGACAATCAAGCTAACGTTGGACTGATAGTAGATAGCAATGGCGTTAGAGGCAGCGTAGTTGTTGAGGCTATCAATGGTCAATCTTCTGCAACAATTTCAGCAGACAAGGTTAATTTAAATGGATATGTAACTGTTAGTAGCTTGAAATCTGGAGGCAGTACTGTTGTTGATGGGTCGAGAATTACAACTGGCGCTATTGGCAGTAGCAACTATACTTACAATTCTGGAAATTTTTCAACGAGTGGTACGGAATTTGATTTGAGTGATGGGTCTATTACAAGTAAGAATTTTGCTATTGATTCTGATGGGAATGTATATTTAAGAAAAAATATCAATATTGGCTTAAATGCCGATGGCGGGTACAATTTCACTGTTGACTCTTCTGGTAACGTGAATGTTGCTGGTACGTTAGATGCAAAAGTTTTGAAATTTAACGGGAAGTCTGTTTTAACATCGGACAATAAGGTTAGCGCAAAGTATCTTGAGCTAAAAGGAATTACGGTTATAGATAATTCTGGTAAAGTTACATTTAAAGTAGATTCTAATGGCAACGTCACTGTTCAAGGTAATATAACAATGGGAAGTGGTAGCAGTATTAGTTGGAGTAATATTACAGAAGTTCCGGATACAGTTACTAATGCTTATGACAGAGCAGATACTGCATATAATCGAGCATCAAGTGCTTTAAACACCGCTGGTAGTGTAAGTAATAAAGTTTCTAAATGGACGTTTGGTTCAACTACCTATATTGACGGTGCTATGATTCAAACTGGTACCGTTATGGCATCTAAACTGCTTGGTGGAGAAGTTGGGTTGCTTGATAGTGAGAGTAAAGAAGTCGGATCGATTACAATTACAAGCGCATCTTCTGCTGATTATGCTATTGATATAAAATCCAATTTTGCATTGCGTATTGGTGCTGATGGCGGTGATTTATTTATACAGTCGGTAAAGTCATCGACTCAGAAATGTCATCTTTTATTATCTGAATCTTTTATATATAGTAGTGGGAATTTCGTACCAGCTAATGATAACAACTGGGCACTTGGAAATTCAGATTTTCGTTGGAAAAGCATTCATTGCTTAAGTATCAATAGTACGGGACAAGAAATTAAATTTTATGGAACAGTAAACTTCTCAAACGCTACTGTAACAGGTCTTTCTACATCTGGCTCATCCACAGCAGTATTTGGTTAAAAAGGGGATATATAAATGGCAGCATCAATTTATACAAGTGACATAACATCGAGTTCTGTATTATGCCATGTTATAGGGCTGGATACAAGTTATAGCCGTAATGATAGAACTATTGGATGGTATTATAATAATATATTTTTTAGAGAAGATAACTTGCCTGCGGGAGCGTCTGAGTCTGGTGGATGTAGAATTACTGGTCTTAACGCAAGCACTACATATACTATTAAGGCAATTATTTATTACACAGACAATGGAACTTCACTGTCTAAAGCTTTAACAACATCCATTACAACCAATGCCGCTTCTGCAACACGACCAGGAGCATTTTCATGGACTTACATAAAAAAAAGTGGTGGCGCATTTAATTTAACTGCAGCAGAATGGAATGCATTTTGTAATAATATCAACGAAGTGAGGGCGTATAAGGGGTTATCTACTATAAGTTTTACGAGAGCATATAGTGGTAATAATTTTACAGCCAGTATGTTTAATCAATGTAGAAGTGCCATTTATGATATAAATAGTTCTGTTGGAAATGTATCTACGGCATCTTCTGGTGGAACAATATATGCTGCAGATTTAAACAACTTAGTCTATTATTTAAATCAAGTAAATTAGACGAAATACACGCAGAAATGGAGTGATTTCATGGCACAAAAATATAGTATACAATTATTAACAGCTACGACAGCCGAATGGAATAAAACACAGTATATTATTCCTGCGGGCGAATTGGTAGCTGAATTACAAGCAAATGGGAAAATCCAACTAAAAATAGGCGATGGATTACATAAGTTTTCGGCATTGCCATATACCGCTAGTCAAGGTCCAAAAGGAGATTCTGGCGCGGCATTGACCTACGACATGCTGACTAGTGAACAAAAAGCAGAACTTAAGGGCGCTCCATTCACTTATGCTGATTTTACTAAAGAACAGCTTGCTGCATTAAAAGGTGAAAAGGGAAATCCTTTTGTGTATTCAGATTTTACTTCGGCGCAGCTTGCTGCGCTTAAGGGCGAAAAGGGAGATCCTTTCAGATACGAAGACTTTACTCAACAGCAATTAGCTGCATTAAAGGGCGAAACTGGACAAGGGTTTGTAGTAAAGGGAAAATATGATTCATTGGAACTTCTTCAATCTAGTGTACCGACTCCATCAGCGGGTGACGCATATGGTGTTGGAACTGCAGAGCCATATAATATTTATATTTATGATGGTGTAAATTCTACATGGGTTGACTATGGACAACTTCAAGGAGCGAAGGGTGACAAAGGGGATGCATTTACGTATGCGGATTTTACCCCTACACAGCTTGAGGCACTAAAAGGAGAGAATGGCGTTTCGCCGACCGTTACATTATCAAAAGAAGGAAAAGTAACGACTTTAACTATCACAGATGCAGGTGGAACAAAAACTGCCACAATCAACGATGGCGAAGATGCGGTTGTTGACTCTGAACTATCTGAAACGTCAACAAATCCTGTTCAGAACAAGGTTGTGCATGAGAGCATTAATAGCATGGCCGATGCTATGACTTCAATGGTGAATATGAAAGTTGGTCGTTGTGTCAGTGTTGACGCACAAACACTGTCTGACACGCTTAAAGCGCAGGCGAGGACAAATATCGGTGCAGGAACATCTAATTTTAGCGGAAGCTACAATGATCTAACCAATATCCCAACAGTTGATATAGCAATGTCTGATACATCAGAAAATACTGTGCAGAACAAAATAATCAAGGCATATATTGACGGTCTCGTTGGAGACGTTGATACTGCTATTAACCAGATAAATAGTATAATAGGAGGTGCTTGATTATGTCTGTAGCAAGCTCTTTAAGTAGTATTGCTGAAAAGTTGACATCTGTGCTTTCAAAAATAAATACAAAATTAGTAGAAAAAGGCGCAACAGAAGCTGCTACGTTAAATGACGTGGATAGTAAATTAGATGAAATCAGTACTGGGAATATTTCTGTTGAAGGATCATTCCAAGTTGTTGCTGTTGACGGTGCAGCTTATGGATTTGAAAAACAGGCAGACGAATACTGGCAAAGCACAAACAAAGGTGTGTCAAATTCTTGCTCTGTTTGTAAGGTTGTTTTTAATATGAACACAGATGGCACAGCAGTCTTTGATTGTATCAACTATGCAGAGGCTAATTATGATTATGGTGTAATTGGCAATGTTGACACTGAGTTATCTATAACCAGCATAGAAGATACAAGCTCTAATATTGCAAAATCTTTTAAAGATTCTAATTCTTCTAGCGTGCAAACATATCGCATGGTAATTTCATCTGGTGAACATTTTGTATATGTAAAATATAGAAAAGATAACAGTAAAGACGAAAACGATGATATATTTAAGTTTAAAGTGTCTATCGCTAGCAGTGCCGCTACCAGTGCAGACATTCTCTATGGTAAAAAAGCATATGTCAATGGGGCACTTATTGAAGGTGCTATTCAAACAAAAACTGGTCAACAGGGTAGTACGATTACTATCAATGGAACAACATCTATTCCACAGGGATATCATGATGGAGGTAGTTATGTGAGTGTTAACGTATCTACCACAACTACGAATGGTGCACTTGGCGAACCATCTATCAGTTTAAATACATCGACAGGTGTAATCACAGCTACGTCTAATGTGAGAACAAGTGGATATTTAAGTACAAGCGCAACCTCTTCAAACACATATACTTTATCGACAAACAGTGGCGGAATAATCACACCGGGTACTTCGCAAAAAACAGCAGTTGCAGCTGGCAAATATACAACTGCAGCGACATATGTGGCTGGCGACTCAAATCTTGTGGCGGCGAATATTAAGAATGGCGTATCAATATTTGGCGTTAATGGGACGTATGCTGGAAGTGGCGGTTCGTATGCGTCTGTACAAGCATCAACGAGCGACATTACGCCAGGTTACAAGTATCTTACAATAACAGACGAGACTTTTTCCAATATAGCTTCCAACGATATTGTTGGCTGGTGCATGTGTACACAAGCGATAACGAATGTGTCCGATTGCAATTCTGGCGAGGTAATAATGGCATGGTGCGATACAGAGGCTGACAAAGTATGCACGTTGGTAAGCAGCGGAGGAACAGGCGTAGAAAGTACTATTGACAAATATTCGAGTATAAACTACATTGAACATAGCAAATCAGGGAGTGTCTTCAGAGTGGCATCTCAAAACCTGACATTTGCGGGGATATATCGTGTTGTAGTAAAATATAAAACGAGCTGATTACTGTTTGCGCTATTAGCTATATAAAGAATAAACTATAGCAATATTGTTAAATATAAATTACATAAAAAACATTTAGACAAAAAGGAGAATTTACACATGAAATACATTAATATAATTAAAGCTCAAAGGCCAATGCAGGAAATTGTAAAGCTTAAACTTCCAATTAAAGAAAACAAAAAGTCTCGTGCGATATATAAGATGGCACTTGATATAGCGGAGATTGTAGAGTATATCAAATCAGAAGAACATAAAATAATCGAAAAGTACAATGGTGTTCCGCAATCTGACGGCACTATTAGTTTTGGTAACGACAAAGACGGCGTACATAAAGCCAATATGTGCATCGCGGAAATTGGTGAGTTTGAAAATTCAGATGTGGATTGGAATCATGAAACAATAATGCTTTCCGAAGATTCTCTTGCAGATGCAGACAATTTTGCGTTGTCTCCAGAAGATGTTTTTTGCTTAGAGAGCTTTATTGAATTTGAATAAAAAATGGAGATGATATATTATGCCTATTTATTTCGGAAAAGATAAGATTGAAGGAGTTAGTGTCACGAAACACGCAAAAGAACCATATATTGAAGAAACATATAACGCTAATGGAGAATTGACAAACGCAGTGATGCATGGGTATGCAAAAGTTAGGGGAAGTATATTTCAGGATTGTAGTAATCTTGTATCTGTTGATATACCGTCTGGAGTTACAGGCATTGGCAGTTGGGCATTTTATAATTGTTCTTCGCTTGCGCTGACTGAACTACCTTCTGAGTTAATAAGTATTGAACAATATGCATTTTATCAATGTAGCAGCCTAATGTGGACAAGTTTGCCATCAGGTTTAACAAGTATTGGAAACTATGCTTTTAATGGTTGTACTGGGCTTGCGTTGACTGAATTGCCATCAGGTTTAACAAGTATTGGTTCACATGCATTTACTAGTTGTACGAGTCTTGCGCTGACGAGTTTTCCGTCTGGGTTGACAGATATCCCTTCTTATATGTGCAATGGATGTAATAGTATTACGAATATAACATTTCCAAATAGTATAATAAGTGTCGGTGATCGGGCATTTAACGGTTGCTCTGGTCTTACTTCGGTTATTTTTGAGGGAAAGCCTAATATTATTGGAAAATACACATTTTATAATTGTCCTAACTTGACTTCCATTTCAGTGCATTGGGCGGAGGGTGAAGTGGCAAATGCGCCATGGGGTGCTAAAAATGCTACGATTAATTATAATGAAAAAGGAGATGTAACCATATAAATTGAGGATTTTATATTATGATTATATGCGGAATAGATGCGTCGACTAAAAAAACAGGAATTGCTGTTTTTCGTGATGGGTATTATATTAATCACGCTTTAATAGACCTTCATAAGGAGCAAAATTCTGATGTACGTATTCCAACAATGATGTGTGAGATATGTTCTTTTTTAGATAAGTTTAACATAGATAAAATCATAATGGAAAAAAGCATATTAAAAACAAATGTTGATACTGTACAAAAATTAAGCAATCTTGCCGGGGCAGTAATGTTATATGCTGCGCAGCATAATATTGAGTTTGAGAATCCAGTACCATCTGTTTGGCGCAAAAAGGTTGGATTGCAGCAGGGAAAAACCACAAGAAGCGATTTAAAAGAAGAGGCAATTTTTGCAGTTAAAAATGAATATAATTTAGATGTTTCGGACGATGAAGCTGAGGCGATTTTATTGGCTCGTAGTGGGTTTGAGCTTTCGAAACTAAATGTAACAGTAGATGACATATGGGGCGAGTGACAGCGCTTGCCCCATAAACAATACAAAATAATTATTGATGACTAAAAGGAGAGTTTTTTATGAAAGTAGTCGAATTTGTACAAGGCTTTAAAGATAAGAAGATTTGCAATTCTAAGGTTGATGCTAATGCTGTTGAAAATTATATTAGGAAAACATTAGAAGTTAGAGAATATGTGCCTTTTAAGGAAAAAATGTCTGTTGTGAAGTTAATTGTTTTAAAGAATATTAATGTAGTCGAAGGTGTTAAAAAGATTGATAGTATATCACAGTACATTTCCTTTGTAACAGCGATGCTTACTGTTCATACTAACTTGGAATTTGAAGATTCATTGGAAGATTATGATGTACTTTGTGAAAGCGGGCTTCTTAATCCAATCATTGAAACATTCAAAACTGATTATTCGGAGTGTGACGCTCTTTTTAAAATGGCACTTGCCGATGAGCTCGAAGATAATAATGTAAATATAGTATTTGGTAGATTTTTGAACAGCATTCTTGAAAAACTTGATAACGCAGAAGAGTCTATTAGGGCTATTATTGGCAATGTGGATATTAATGCGCTATTAAACAACAGTGTGTCACAGGAAGATTTAGCTAAGTTAAATAGTTTTTTAGATAAGTATAATAAGTAATTTTTTTTATTGGAGGAGTTGGTTCATATGGCAAAAGCAAAAGTCGAAATTAAAGGCTTAGATGAAGCCATAGAAGAAGTATTTAAGGATTACAAGAAAACAGTTAAGGTTGCGGCACAAGAAGCGACTGAAAGGGCTAAAGATGATTTATATGCTAATTCTGTCTCTTGTTTGGTTCAATATTATAATGATTATCCACCAACAAGCTATAATCGTACATACAGTTTGATTGACAGCTTTGTGCCATATGCTAACCCTGTAAAAGAGACATCGTATGGTTTTGTGTGCACAGCAGGCGTTATGTTCGACGAGAAGCGCATTGAAGGGACATATTATGGTTCTGACATATATTCACCAGCTGATGGAGATTGGATTATAGCAAACTTCTTAAATGGTATACATCCGCGTACAGATGGGAGCCAAGACGTTGGCGGTGGCAATTATGAATATGAAAAATATCAAGGAAGCTTTATTCCTTCGGAAGAAATGCAGAAATTTATAGATAGATATTATAAGATGTTTGATAAAAATTTTAGACGCGCATTGAGTGCGCAAATCTTAAGAGTAATGAGAAAGTGAGGTGAGAACGATGAGTAGAAAAGCTGAATTTTTAGCAACGATAAAACCTATTTTGGACAAAAAAGATATTAAGCAAGACACTATAAAATTAGCAACAGAGTTGACCGATGTATTAAATAAAATTAATGTTGGTACAAATGCAGGTGATCTAGAAGAACTTAAAAAAGAATTTAATGCGCAGCTTGTCGAGATGGGAAAACAGTCTATTGTTTTTTCCGAAAATACTTTAAAAGGAATTGTGTCACAGTTTGCTAATGCTGTTAGTGAAGGTATCCAAGTTGGTGTACAAGATGGAAGCAAAGCAATAGATTCTATTTTAATGAGTAAACTAGATGAACTAAATAAAAAACGAGAAAAAATACAAAAACAAATAGAATCTATTCGTTTAAAGTACGAAAAGTATGAACATTATAGTGAAATGAACGCAATGGATATGGACGAAGATATCAAACCTATTAAAATTGATGGTGATATTGACGAACAGGCTCTCACTATAATGGGCAACTTCACAAAAGCAGAAGATAAGCTTTTATCGTTAAAAAAGGGCGCAAAAGGATATGAAGAAGCTTTAATTGATGCCACAGACGCAGCAGAAAAGTTATTCCAAATGAGATTAACTTTAGAAAAAAATAAAACATTAGTAAAAGATGCATCAATTTTAGAAGATTTTGATTTAGGTAATTTAGAAGATGTTGTGTACGATGTTTTTAATAAGGCAGAATCGTATTTTACTAACACATTGAGGAAATGGGATTGGCACGGAGAGCAAAAAGAACTTATAACTCAGCTCGAACAAATTGATAATGAAATAAATAATATTAAAAAGAATAATAAAGATATATTTAACGTAGAACAAGCAAAAAAATATATTAAAAGTTTAGAAGAAGTAGAATCTGCTTATAATAGAATTTCAACTCAGAAAGGCACAATAAAAAAAACTCCCAAACAAAATCTGCAGATAGCGTTGAACCCAGAACAAGAAGTTCTTACTTTAACTCAGTTAAAAACAAGATACCAAAATGCGGTCTCAAGTGGAGATAGTTGGGAGAACACATATAGTTTAATAGCCAGATTTTTTAATAAATTTGAATCTGATTTACAAGCTGGAAATATTAGTCAAGATAGGTTACCTGAGTATCAAAAGCTTTATGATGAATTGACACCAGTTATTAATAATGTACGTGATGCACTAAAATCACTAATTGAGTTTAAACAAAAGTCAGGTTCTGGTGTAAAAGAAACTCCAAGTAATACATCACCTATTGTTGGTACTAATGATGCTAAAAGAAAATCTGAAGCGAATAAAGATGCCGCAGATTCTTATAGTAAAGCTGCTGATGAGGCAGAAAGAGAGAAAAAAGCAAACAAGGAATCTGCTGAGGCTACTGAAAGGAAAGCAGAATCTACAGATGCAGAAATAAAAAAGCAAGAACGCATCTTACAATTAGTTAAAGCAATAGTAGATGTAGAAAAGAGTAACCCTAACAAAGAAGTAGGCACGTTTTACAATTCGCAAACAGGAGAGTTTCAGAAAATTGGTGTTGGAGACGAACATAGATATCACAGGTCTATAAACGACTATGTTGAGGCATCTAAACAGTATGATATAGGTGTACATTCGCATAATACCAAATTTGCAGCTCCAAGCGTCACAGGAAAAGAGAGTGATTTTAACAACTGGATTAAAATGTTTGACTTAATTAAGCAGCAAATTATTAAAGCAAGAGAAGAATTAGTTCTTTTTAATTTTTCACTACTTAATGAAGATCAATTAAAAGAAGTTGCAAGCAAATATCGTGAAGCAGCAGAAAAGGTACTTAAAGAATTTGATTTCAACAAAATTAAAGGATTCGAAAGTGCTGAGGCGGCTGACGACGCTTTAAGTGCGCGATTAAAGCAGGAATTGCAAACCATTCTAAATACTTATGATGGTGTTATGAAAACAATTCAACTGCCAGAAAATTTGATTTATTCTCAACAGACGACAGGTAATAATAAACATAAAGCTCCTTCTTTTGCTGATGAATATACCAAAGCGTCAGAAGAAGTAAAGGGTCTTATTGAAGATTTGGCAATTTTACAGCAAAAAATGAAAAGTTTGGATTATGATGATAATAATCCAGAATTTAATAAGATAGCAGACCAATTCGATGAAACATTGGATAAATTGCCAAAAGACATACAAGAATCATTTTTTGATTATGGCAACAGTAAATGGGTTGAGTTTTCTAAACAAATAGCAGAAGAAGCTGCGGCTCGTCGTCAAAATGCTGATGCGGCGCAAATAGAAGAAATGGCAATAAATAATGTTGCTGATGCCAAGAAAAAAGAAAAAGAGCAAGATGACATTCCAGATGCAGAAAGTACATCAAATCAGAAAAAAATTGAATCCTATGAAGAACTGTGCGAAGTTGTTAAAAGATATAATGAACTTGTATTAAAAAAGAAGACGGAAGGACAAACTTTTACAGATGCAGATAGAGAAGAATTAAATAGTATAAGTGGTAGGATTCAAGTCACTCGTGACCCAATTGCTTCTGACGATATTGTCAATGAAATTAATGCTTTTGATGCAACACTAAATGCTTTAGGTACCACTACTCCTGAAAAATTGGCGCATTATCTTGGAATTGAAATTCCTGAAGCTGCTCGTGTGGCTACAAATGCTGTTGATGATTTAAATTCTGAACTTAATAAGGAGCAAAAACTAAAATCACAAACAGAAGGTTCATCTACAATAATAGGTACGGGCAATGTGTCGTCCGAAGAACTCAAAACATTACAAGACAAAAACGAACAATTGAGAAAAGAAAAAGAAAATACAGAAAAAGATAAGAGCAATGCAGTTGAACGTGCAAATAATGCTGAAGTGGAAGCGGAAAAATTACGTAATAAACTTGCTGGCAAGGACAGCGAAAAGTCTACCGCGAAAGCTACATCTATTGATAAAAACGAATTAGAAAGCATTTTGAGCAGAGTTACTTATAATGTAAGACTTGAAGGTGATTCTCAATTAGATAACTCTGCGGAAGTATTAGAAAGGGTTACGAGCGCCTTAAGCAATATTCAAATTAATGCAAATGCAGATGCCAACGCTCCATGGGCAAGAGAGAGTACTTTAAATGGCGTTATTAAGAATTTGCTTGAAAGCATAAAGTCAAATACTACTGGTATTGGCAGCACATCAAAGAAAGCACCAACAAAAGAAACAGATTATAAGAAAACATCAAAAGATGATTATGCTGGTTCGCCTTATTTCTCTGAAAAGTTAAAAACACAGGTGTCAAAAATAGAAGAATATAGAGCAAAGCTTGCAACATCTGGTAGACTGACCAAAGAGATGGATGAACAGATTGATGAGTTATTAAATAAGTTAAAAGCTGTTCAAAATGGGCCAGATTTTTCTGTGTGGAGTGAAGAGTTTAAGAAGCTTAGAACAGATGAAAATACAAGCAAAATTTTTGATGACTTTATAGGAAAAGAAAACAAAAACTTATATCAGCAGCTAATTGATCTAAAGAAGCAAGAATATGAATGGGGAATCAAGCTATTAAGAGCACAGCAAGGTTCTTCTGAAGAAAATAACGCAAGACAAGAATTAGAACTAATACAAGAAAAAATCAGAAATCATTCTGTTATTTATGAAGATACTGAACAAGAATTAAAGCTACAAAAGATGCAAGAAGAACATCTTCGTAATATTAATGAGCTAACTTCAAAGCAGGTTGATGCTGATAATAAGCAAAGACTCAAAGAAGAAGCTGCCACTGTAAAAGAACTTGTTGAATTGTATCAGCAGTTAGGACAAGCTAAAGCGATGGCTGACGCAGAGTCTGATACTGTGTTGAAGCAGCCTTTTGTGGATAGGGCAAATCAGATACAGGGCGAAATTGATACAAAAGAATCTACAATTGATAGAAGCAAGTATTCGCAGCAATTTAGTGGTGTGCAAGAGGAAAGTTATAGAAAGCAAATTGTTGAAGAATTAATTGATTTGTATACAAAGCTTGGAGATACTGAGGCAAAAGAAGATAGAATGTCTTCTGGAGACGCAACAGCAAAACAGTATCAAGACGAAGCGAATGCTTTGCAAGCAAGAATAGATGCCACGCAACAATTAATTGATGTAAACAAAGAATTACAAACTCAATTTGATGCTGCGCGTAAATCTTCTGTGGACAAGGTTGTTTTAAAGGCTGATAGAAGCGACGCTGTATCTGGCGATAAAAAATTCGAAAAGCTAGCAAAACTGTATGAAAAACTTGGAAAGTTACAGGCGCAGGCGGACGCCACTGGCAACGCTGTGAAACAAGAAGATGCTCGTCAGCTAGACGAGGCGATTAAAAAAGAAAGAGAACAGCTAGTATTAAGCGAGGCACAAACAGAAGAACTTCAACGCCGCTTGAAAATATCTAAGCAAAATGAAGCTTTGCGGCAAGGGTCTGTTGAAGCACAAAATAAATTCGAAAAGCAGATTAAAGACTCACGTAATAAAGCTAGATTAAATAGCATTAATTCTATCAATCGAAATGCTCAAGATGCGCTAAACGAAGCCGCAATGATTGAAGGGTTGTCTCCAGAGTCTATAGATAGAATGAAATTGCTTTCCGCCGAAATGGACAAGCTTCAGAAAAAGTATGCAGAAATTGAGGCTAAGGGCGGAGTAGTAAGTGATAAGGATCAAAAAGATGTAGTCGCTCAAATTGGTAATGTAAAGAGATTGTCGTCTGATGTTAGTGATTTAGTAGCAGAATATGCTCGGTTGAGTGGTGATAATGCAAAAGAAATTGGAACCTTTGATGGTCCACTTAGTGGTGCGTCACTTGATGAGTATAAACGTCAGTTAACAGAAGCTGTCATGACGGCAACAAATGGCAAAGCTCAAATCAAAGGGTTCGATAATGCTACAAAAACTCTTTCGTATACTGTGAAGACAGGAAGCAATGAGTTTACTAATTACACAGCTGCGGTTCGGGGTTCTGATAATGCACTTGTTTCTTTACAGGGAGAAACTAAAAGAACTGAGACATTTATGGAGTCTATAACAAGAAAAACGAAAGAAATTAGTACATACTTAATCAGCTCGATTAGTTTATACGATATTATTAATAGATTTAAACAAGGCGTTCAATATGTAAAAGAAATTGATGGCGCCCTAACAGAATTGAAGAAAGTAACAGATGAAACAGAAGATAGCTATGATCGCTTTTTGCAGACAGCATCCAAAACGGCTGCTAAAGTTGGTAGCACGATTAAAGATATTGTTAGTTCGACTGCCGACTGGGCCCGTTTGGGATACAGTATGGAAGAAGCATCTGATTTAGCTGAAAGCACTGCAATTCTTATGAACGTGAGCGAGTTCGATTCGGTCGATAGTTCGACTTCTGCGTTGATTAGTACGTTGCAGGCGTTCAATATAGCTACATCAGAAAGTATGACGATTGTAGATAAATTCAATCAAGTGGGGAACGAGTTCGCTGTGTCTTCTTCTGGAATTGCTACTGCTCTTCAAAATTCTGCTTCGGCATTAATGACAGCAAACAATGACTTAGATCAATCTATTGCTTTGGTAGCGGCTGCAAATAGAGTCGTGCAGGATGAATCAGAAGTAGGAAGTGCATTGCGCACAATTTCTTTGCGTTTGCGTGGAACAAAAGTATCCGTTCTTCAGGAGATGGGTGAAGATGCTGATGGTGCGGTTGAATCGGTTAGCAAACTACAAGCACAACTTAAGGCATTAACTGAAGTTAATATTTTAACCGATAGTGGAGCTTATAAATCAACATATGAAATACTACTTGAGATTAGTAGAGTATGGGATTCTCTTACCGACTCTAATCGTGCCGCTACTCTTGAACTCATCGCTGGCAAAAATAGAAGTAATGTTGCAGCAGCTATACTTGAAAATACTAAAGACTTGGAAGAGGCATATGAATCTTCTATAAATAGTGCAGGTAAATGAATTGCCCGAATATATAGAAATATGTATAATAGTACAGACCTAAACCCAGTAACCCCTAAAGCCCTATGACTACAATACGGATGAAATATGCTGGTATGAATGTAACGAAAGTAAAACAACAATAGGGATAATATATGGACAAAATCCTAAGTATTTGTGCAATGGGTGTTTGGGCGCGAAGTCCTGAATAGGGATGTGTCAAACGACTATGACTTGGTGACAAATCACAATATCAGTAGGGCGCAAATCATTGGCGTGGGTGAAATCCCCTTAAATCGAAAAGGTCTGCTCTCAGCACATAATGGTGGAGATGAAGAAATAGTCTGAACGTCATATGAAAATATGAGATGCTATTAATTATATACAATACAAAATAATTATATTATATTGAATGGAGGTTTTACATGAAAAAATATAAATACGAAGATATCAAGGATATGTTCGCACAAAGAGATTACGAATTGCTATCTAAAGAGTATATTAATTGTACAGAACCATTAGAATATATTTGCAACAAGCATCGTGACAGAGGAATTCAAGATATAGATTTTGTACATTTTAATCGAGGGCAAGGTTGTAGATATTGTGGGAAAGAAAATAAACGTAATGGAAGAGAAAAACCATTATCTGAATATAACGCTAAAGCAATTACAGAATCAAAAGGTATGGAATTTATTAAAATTGCAAGAGAGAACAGTGTATTATATGTATATTACATATGTCCAAGACATAGGGATGTTGGTGTGCAAAAAACTATGCTGGAAAGTATGCGAAGAAAGAAAATTGGTTGCCCATATTGTATCGGTAGAAACAAAACAACTCAAAGTTTTCGCCAAGAAGTATATGCGATAAATCCAAATATCAAAATTAACGGCGAGTATGTTAATGCAAAAACTCCAATCGAATGTGAATGTTTAATTGATGGGGCAATTTGGTTTTCTAATCCTAATAGAATATTGAACGGGGAAGGGTGTCCAACATGCGGTAGAATTGCCGCGAATATGCATAGTACAAAATCTAATGAAGTGTTTTTAAATCAATTGTCTGTCGTAAATCCAGATATCTTACCGTTACAAGAATATGTTCAAGCTAAAATTCCAATATTAGTTATGTGCAAGAAATGTGGATTCCAGTGAAAAACAACTCCAGATAATTTATTACATGGAGGTAACTGCTTGACATGTAGAGTTTCTTCTAATGAACAAAAATTAGGGAATATACTTGAAGATTTGGGATATTGTATTGAAAGACAAAAGAAGTATGCAGATTGTAGAGATCAATTACCATTGCCATTTGATATTTATTTATCTGAGTATAATATAACAGTAGAATATGATGGCGAACAACATTTCTTTCCAGTAAATTTTGGTGGCATAAGTGATGAAGAAGCACTGGAAAATTTCCATAAGACTCAGTTTCATGACAATATAAAAAATAATTACTGTCTTTTAAACAATATACCATTAATTCGAGTCCCGTATTGGGAGAAAAACAATTTAGAAAAATATATTGTATCTCGGCTACAACAATACATTCCAAAACCAAACAAAATAATTGTATAATTGATAGCTAACAGGAGTAATGACCCTGTTGAACATATTGAGTGCATTAAAAGAGAATTAAGAACGTATAATCGTACTTACTTAGTTCGCGTTCTCAGTAATGAGTTCGAAAAACAACCCTTTGAATTGCTGGAAACCCCTAAAGCTATGTTAACTACAGCACAAGGATGAAATATGTCTAAATGCGAATGTTGCGAAAGCGGAAAGAATAACATAGATAGTATATGGTCAAATCCTAAGTACTTAAAAAATGGGCAATCAGCAGGTAAATCTCGAACAGAGAAAACTTCAACGACTAAGTTCTCATAAGTGTTTGATGAGACAGTGGAGGGTACCCTTGCATATAGGGTAATGATATAGTCTATGCTTTGATGAAAATCAAAGGATTCTTATAGAATCAATTCGGTATAGCGAACCGATTTTAAATAATACAGGAAAAATATTTAAACAGCATACAAGGCAAAATTGACCAGTTCACAAATGCTGTTCAAACAATGTGGAGCAATACACTTGATGATGATATTATCAAAGGTTTTGTCGAGCTTGGAACAGAAATAGTCAAAGTAATTGATAAACTTGGATTAATTCCAAGTCTTTTAATTGCAATTGGTTCCTCAAAAGGCATTGCAGCTTTATTTAAGTCGTTCAAAGATTCTGGTATAACAATACAGTCTGTTTTAAAATACATCAACTCATTAACTGTTGGTTTCCAGCAAAATGCAGCCGCTCAGACTTTGGTAAATGCGGAAACATTAAAACAGGATGCAGTTAATAAGTTGTTAAAAAATTCAATTATCCAAAGAATTGCTCAAGAACAGCTTGACGCTAAAGTTAAAGAAGCAAATTTAGCAAGAGAAGTTAAATTGGTAGGTCTGAAACAAGCATTAGAATTGGCAGAAGAACAGTATGCCGAAGGATTAATTGATGATATTGCTTTACAAACAGCAAAAAACGCTGTTGATAGCGCGAGTATTCCAATAACATTAAGCCAGTTTTCAGCAACAGAGCTTTTGGGTGCAGCATTTAAGGGACTTGCATTAAGTATTTGGAGTGCAGTCAAAGCAATCACAGCATTCTTATTTACCAACCCTATTGGGTGGATGATACTATTTGTTGGTGCCGTAGCTGGAGGAGTAGCAATTTTTAAGCATTTCAATAAAACAGTAGATGAATTATCTGAGGAGTTATCTAATTTACAATCTGAACTTTCAGACATCAAATCTGAACTTGATTCTGTAAATAATGAGCTTAAAACAACGCAGGAGCGCATGAATGAACTTCTTTCTAAGGGTACATTGTCATTTACAGAAGAAGAGGAATTAAAGAAACTAAAGAAAGCCAATGACGAACTTGAAAGAGAAGTTTATTTATTAGAGCAAAGAGAAAAGAGAAAGAATAAAGAAGTAGCCCAAAAGTTTGTAGAAACAATGGATAGAGCTCGTGGGCGTACATCTTTTGGCAATGTAGGATCAACACTTGAACCTTCAATGTCTGCATGGGCAAGCACAACTGAAAAGATTAATAAAAAGAAAGATGAATTAAAAAATGCATCGACTGAAAAAAGAAAATTTCTTTTTCTGGAGCTTGATTCAGAAGCAGATAAAATTCAAAAAGACATTGACAACTTAGAAAAAGAACGTGATGTTTATGCACAAAATATTGATGACACTTTTGATAAATATTTAGAATATGCTGAGGGTGTAGAATATTTTGAAGGTGATAATCTTGAACAATGGCAAAAGGCATCAAATGCACAATTAGATTATATAAATAATAGACGTGATAAGTGGGAAATTTTAATAGGTTCCAGCGATGCAAAACAAAATGCAGTCACAAGAATATTTAACAAAGAGCAATTCTCTGAAATTTCTGATGAAATTGATAAATTGGTTGAAAAATTAAAAGAAGATCCAGGAAATACGGCATACGAAGAAAAAATAAGAGATATAATTTGCAGTAATGAAGAATTGCAAAATAATCTAAAACAAACTGGATTAACAGTAGACGACGCTGTTGCTTCATTTACAAAATTTAGCTCTGGTTTTGATAGCGACAGTATAGAAGGAATAAATGAACAATATCAAAATGCTATTGATGTTTTAAGACGAATTACTATTGACAGATTAGAAATTGAAAAAGAATTAAAACAATACGCTCATGGCGGAACTGTAGATTTACTTAATAGACCATTAGTAGATGCTTCAGAATTATCTAAGGCAGGATGGGAAAATGTTGGTGAAGGTACGGCAACGGTATTTAGTAGAACGTATTCCAATGAAAATGGGACTATTGCAGTAAACTTTACGCCTATCTTACCCGATGGTAGTAGGGTGTTGGGTCCAGACGAACTACAAAAATATGCAGAGGATGTTATCTCTGGAGTTCGTCAGGACGATTTGAATCTTCAAATTGGAGCGACATTCGAAGGAGAAGATGCAATAGATCAAGCAGTAAATGCGGCAGAAAAAATACACAATCTTCAAGATATGTATTATTTGCCAATTAAAGTTGAGCTAGATGATGGCACCACAGAAGAAATTAAATGGGATGATTTGTTTGAGTGGGACGAGGCAAGTAAACAATGGAAAGCACAAAGTACTCAGTTTGCTAAAATTTTAAAGGATACTGACGAAACACTTAGACAAGAATTTATAACTTTAGCAGAGAATATTAAGAATAATAAAATAAGTATTGAAGGTGCGGTTAATTCTTTGGAATTATCTGGCTTGATTCGTATTACCAAATTAACAGAAAATACATTGTCAACTTTAAACACAGATATGTTTGCTGATGTTAAAGATGATATTTCTGGGCTTATTGATACATTTTCAGAATTAGGTTCTGCTCTTGAAAGCACCGCGTCTGCAATGGACTTACTACATAGCGCACAGCAACAAATGAACAATAGCGGCAGAATATCTGTTAAAACAGCGCTTGAATTAATTGAGTCAACAGATAATTGGGAAAAAATTTTAACTGTTACTGGAGATACAATTACACTTAATTCTGATGCAGAACAGGTATTAATAGGTACAAAGCTTCAATTGATTGAAAAGAATATTGACTTGGCATTAAGTCAAGCTCAATTACAACTTGCACAAATTGAAGGCACAGAAGCTACACTTGAAAACGCCGAAGCTGATCTTATTACAGCAGAAGCACAAAAAACATATGACAATGCAATGCTTCAGAGCTCTGCTGTATCGGCAGGGTTAGGTGCTGCTGTTGGTGTTCTTGTTCAAAAGCTTAACGCTCTTAGAAATTTAGATTTTGATAATTCAGCATTAAACACATCGTTATTTGATGCATTCAATAGTGCATATGATTCTGTTATTACATTATCTACGTCTACAGTAGATGCTGCTGTTACGGCTGATGAATTAAGACAAAAAATTAGTGATTTACAGACACAGAAAAATCTTATATCACAGGTTAATACTTCTGGTAATTTTAAAAATTACTATGATTATGAGAAAAAACCTGGCGATAAATATACTGATAAAAATTCTGATTCAGATTCTGCACTTGAAAAGCTTAAAAAGAAATACGAGAATCAAATCTCTTTACTCGAAAATCAGAAAACTTATATTGAAAACGAAATATCTCGCCTAGAAGCAGAAGATAAGCAAATTAGCAGAAATTTATACGAAGAACAAATTAAACTTGAACAGCAGAAGTTAGCACTTTATGAAAAAGAAAGAGAAGAACTGTTGGCTCAAATGTCAACTGTAGCTAAAAACTCCGACAACTGGTATGAATACGCCGAAGCCGTCTGGTCAGTAGAACATGCCATCCAAGAAACTACAATATCAATTGTAGAGCTTCAAAAGCAAATAGCTCAACTCTATATTGATGTATTCAATAAAATTGAAGAAGCATATAGTCGTGAACAGAGTTTACACGATAAACGTATACAATATCTTGAAGATGAAATTGAACTCTTAAAGCTTCGTAATGAATATGCTACTATTTCACCAGAAACTTACAATCAGCTCAATGCTGAAGAAGATGCAAAAATTCAAAGTAGCAAAAATGAAGTCGAAAGACTCAAAGCATTATTACAAAAGGGCATTGATGAAAACGGTCAAATTCTAACAGAAGAACAAATCTATGATATGTTAGAGACTATCTATGAAAAAGAGGCAGATATTCGTCAAAGCGAAATCACAAAAGCTCAAAACGAACAGAACAAGAAACAAGCGTATTTAGATAGATTCAATAACACCTCAGAAGCATATGATAATTTAACCAATGTTTATCAAGGAAATTATGATAATGCGGAATATTACAAGAAGTACGCAGACTTATATGGTATAAGCATTCCAAAAGAAATTTTAGATTATCAAACAAGTCAGCTGGAACAACAAGTTCAAGTAACTCTGAACAAAAAAGCCGAGCTGGAAAGACAATTAGCCGAAGCAATTGCCAGTGGCGACATTCAAGTTGGAGATTCCCAATGGCTTGAAATGGTCAACGCAATTAATGACTGCACTTCTGCGGCAAATGAATTCCAATATCAAATTGCTGAAGTTGCGCAAGAAATAAATGCTTTATCTGTTGAAAAGTTCAATGACATAAAAGATGCGTTCAGTAATGTTAATGACGTATTCAATGATAGACAATCATATATAGAAGAATATATGAATTATCTTGAAGCACTGGGCATTACTGTACCCGCCGAAATGTACGAAGAACTTATTGCTAATGAAAAGCAAAGACAGGCATCCAACATGGCGAGCATTGAGAGACTTCGCAATCAACTCGCCGAAATGGAAGCCAACGGCTACACCGCAGAAGATGATGAGTGGGTTCAGGCTCAAGCAGATATTCGTGCATTAGAAAAAGAAGTATTAGCGTCCGAAACGGCAATGGCACAATGGAATAAGACCATACAAGAAATGAGCTTTGAAAAGTTCGATGAGTTCTTGAAGAGAATCCAGGACGTTTGCGACGAGCTTGAGAATGTTTATGGTCTTATATCTGATGAAGATGTTGCTCTTGAGGATGGTTCTTGGACAGAAGAAGGCATTATGTCTCTTGGATTAATGACTCAGAAGATGGCGATAGCCAAAGAGCAGGCAGCTGAATATGCAAAAGAAATAGAAAAATTAAATGAAGAATACAAAAATGGCAATATGAGCGAGCAGGACTATTATAATAGATTAATGGAACTGAAAGATGGACAATGGGAAAGCATTAAAGCGCTGAAAGATGCAAAAGATGCTATCATTGACATCAATGAAGCTCGTATTGATATGATTGACCAGGGTATTCAAAAAGAAATTGATGCTTTCACTGAACTAATAGATTTAAAGAAAAAAGAATTAGATGCCGAACGTGATCTATATAATTTTAGAAAAAATATTAAATCTCAAACAAAAGATATAGCCACACTTGAGCGCAAAATAGCAGCAATGTCGGGTTCGACAGATGCTGCAACCATTGCTCAAAGGTCGAAATTAGAGGCTCAGTTACGCGAAGCCAGAGAATCCTTATCAGATACTTTTTACTCACATGCAATCGACTCTCAAAATTCTGCGTATGATGACGAGCTCGACAGCTACACTAAATCAAAAGAAGATTACGTTGAGAAGCTTCGCGAAACATTAGAAAACGTAGAGCAAGTAGTCGCCGACAGTATGGCACAAGTACTCATAAACGCAGACTCGATACTAACAGGACTCAACAATGTTTCATCAGAGTACGGAATAACTTTATCAGATTACTTAATGCTTCCATGGCAAAATGCTGCGACACAAGCAACCGCCTACAAAGAAAGCGGTATACTTGACTTAGCTGACTTCACAGAGCAAACTGGTATCTATAGTGGCATAATTACAGAGCAAATTAACGAGCTATTCGGGAATGGCTCACTTTCTGCAGGCTTATTCCAGACAAGCATTGAAGGTGTTGTAGAATCTATAAAAGTTACTGTTAACGAGGCGACTTCTCCTTTAACTTCTGATTTGCAATTGCCTTGGGAAACAGTTAAAGACTACGCTCAAAATACGTTTGCTCCAGAAATAATGTACGCATTACAAAGTGTAGCTGATGACGCTTCTGGCAAAAAAGAGCAATTAACAAATGATTTAATAACTGCTTTCCAAGAGGGAGTAAATAATGCGGAAGAATTTAATCAGACAGTTATAAATGCGCTGAATGATGTGATAAGTAAATCAGATGAATTTGCAGATGTAGTCCCACCGAATGTTACCGCTCCTTCGGACGACCCATGGAATTTGTGGTCTAATAACATTCAGTCTCTTATTCAAGATATCATTAACAAAGCGAACAACGCTGTTAATGCTATTAACGAGATGAATGCGGCTGCTAGTAATGCACAGTACGTATCAAGTACTATTTCTGGTACTGGCGGTAGTGGCACCAGGAATAATAGTTCACAATCATCAACAAAAGAAACTACTAAAAAAGAGTTTTCGAGATATAGACAACCATCAGAATCAGACGTAAAGGCACTGCAGAATGCTCTAAATTCTTTATTTAGTGCTGGATTAACAGTCGATGGAAAGTATGGAAGCGTAACAAAGTCTGCTGTTATGAGAGCGCAACGCACCATGTATAATTATGGAATAGAATCTATGAAGTCTCAAGACGGTTTGTATGGGGATAGTACAAGAGTCGCAATGGTAAGTTATATTAATAGTAAAATTAATGCGTTAAGAGAACAAGGTGGGTCATCTGCTATTGGGCAGGGCATTAAAAGATATAATACTATTAAAAATATGCTGCCAAAGGCATTTTATGCAAAAGGTACGCTTGGTGTAGAACAAGACAAATGGGCTATTACAGACGAACCACAATACGGTGACGAATTAGTTCTTATCCCTAACAAAAATGGTAATCTTTCCTACATGCGCAAAGGCACAAGTGTTGTTCCAGCAGATTTAACCAAAAAGATAATAGATATTGCACAGTCACAGACCAGTGAACTTGGAAATAACTTAATTAAAGTGTCCATTCCAAGTGTTGATGTTAATAACAATATTGAATTAACATTCGACACATTATTAAGAGTAGAAAATGCAACACAAGAAACAATACCAGAGCTCAAAAAGCTCGTACAAGAACAGCTTGACATATTCTCAAGAAAACTTAATTATGGCATCAAGAGAGTGGGCGGCGTAAAATAATAAATTATGTAATAATTGGAGGGAGAAATCCCTCCTTTTATTATATAACAATGCAGTAGTTAGAAAGGAACGGTGATTATAACGTGATATCTCCGTACAAAATTAAATTCAGAAATAAGACAAATATAGATTATGACGTTCTTGCTGACGTATCATTTTCTGATGATAATAGCGAAGTTGACAGCTTTTTAAACAAAGAAGTAGTATCGTCCACAAGTTGGGATGGATCTTATAAAAGAATACATGGGTATAAATATAATCAACCATTAACAGCGACACTTACTTTTGTAAAAAATGATTTTAGTGACTTTGATGAATGTGAGAATAGAAAAATTTTATCTTGGTTGTCAGGTGGAAATGAAATGCATAAACTTGAGATATATAAAGATGATACAGAAGAAATATCTTATGTTTTATATGGTAATATCATTACTCTACAACAACAAAAGATAGCCAATAACAGAGTAATAGGATATATATGTGAATTTGAAAACACCTCTCCTTATGCTTATTCTCCAATAAAAATAATAGAAAAAACAGTTAATGCTTCTGAATCGATACTTATAAACTGCCGCACCGACGAAGAAGAAAAGAAATTATATCCAAAAATAACAATAACAATAGGCGATAGCATATACCTTGATACGGACGAAGACCCGATGCAGTCATCATTCGACATGATGCAAAACACAGTATATAGATATAAAGACCCAAAATATGCAGATGTTAATCCACCGAAATACTTATATCACATAAATATTAATGGTAAAAAATACACATTAGCTGGCATTTTCCCTGCGAATACAAGTATAGAAAATCAAACATCTGATTCTTCAACAAAGGGATTGTGCTACTTGTGTCTGAATGACATGAAAATTTATCAAGGATGCATACTTGAAAATTCTGGATATGGATGGGAGCCTATGTGTAAAGTTGGTAATGGTGTAGAAATAACCAACACGTATAAAAAAAATAATAAAATATCTGTTACAAAATCTACAATTGTCGGATGCTATAGAAATGAAGTAATAACTTTAGACGGTTCCAACAGAGTTATCGCAAGTTCAAATACTCCGTTAAGAGTTTTTGGAAATGATTTTAATTGGAAGTTCCCATATTTCATTAAAGGTGAAAATAATATAAAAGTGTCAGGTAATTGTACAGTTAAAATAGAATGGGCAGAGCCGCGTAAAGTTGGACAATTATAATAAAGGAGGAGTAGTTATGAATTTACCATCAAATTTATTTGAAAATTACACTCCCCCTTCTGTGTTTTTGTGCCAGCCGAATAAAGAGATTATAGGCGAATTACAGATATATGATTTTTCTGGCACATTCAAATTTAACACTTATTCAGAAATTCAATTTTCTGTTGTAAAGACATATAATGACACCATTCAAGGTAAAATGATAAATAATCCATATTATTCACTTATAGACTCTTTGCGTGTTATTTATATTCTTGGAGTTGGACATTTTGTTATTCAAGATGTGCAAGAAAATTTAAACGACTATGATAGTAAAACAGTTTCTTGCTTTTCGTTAGAATATTCAACAAGTACAAAATATCTTGATACTTTTAGAGTGAACACTGGTGAAGACGACTCTTTAGAGTACATTTATCATATGCAAAAAAATGGTGTAGATTATTCAATAGATAGACCATATATAAATGCCCCGACAACATTTGACCCATACGAAAGATATTTTATTAAAGAGTATACCGACAATGACTCTTATGTTTATACAGAAGTTAAAATCACTGATGCAAATGCGTTTGCAGAATACGACGAACAACTATATGTAAAAGCATTTCCGAACGTGAGGTTTTATAATCCTTCTAACCCGGCATTAAGTTTATTGCACATCGTGTTCAATTATATTCCTGAGTGGAAAATAGGTGCTGTTGATCCAGACCTGTGGTTCCAAGAAAGGACTTTTAGTGAAGATCGTATCTCTGTTTATGACTTTTTGTGCAACACAGCAGCAGAAACATTTCAATATGTAATACAGTGGGATTCTATTAATGGCGTTGCCAATTTCTATGCTACAGAAGAAGATGGCATGACTGATAATAATGAAATTCAAACACGATGGAACACTGACGTATTTATTTCAAGAGAAAACCTTGCGTCACAAATTGATATTAAATACTCTACCGATGAAATACGAACGAAATTAAAAGTAACTGGTGGAGACGATTTATCTATCAGAGATGTAAATCTTGGAGAAAGTAATATTATGAATCTATCATTTTATAATGACCCAATGTGGCTTGGGAATGATTTATATATTGCATATAACAAATATATCAATCAAGTTGAAAAAAATACAGAAAAATACACAACATACATATCTGCATGGGTTGCAGCTTATAACGAATATAACGATTTAATGAATGCTATCCCAATAGACCAAAACGTATTGCGAATAGGAGATAAGTTTGAGTTATTATATTGCTTGTATAAACCAATATACGAAGATGGTGCATCTGATTCGGACATAGAAACGGCAATTGACACAGCAAAATCATCACTTGAAAAGAAATTAAATTTATATCATGTAAATGATGATATTAAATGCAACAAAAAGGATAACGTATTATTAACCTTAGAAAATGCCGACTCTGATAGCGCTACAATTCGTGTGTATTACAAAAGTGATGAATCTGCATATAAAGTTCGTAGGACTATAACAAACGCGACGACTGGTGTAATTTCATCCGTAGAGTGTTCATTGCGTCAATGGGTGGTCGAAGAGCTTACTGCAAGTTATTTGGGTCTTAACAATTATACAATTAAATCTATTGGCACTTTAGGTGCATATTTGTGCCTCGTTAAGGACGAAACCAAAAAAGAAAACATAGAAGATTATGGAATTAGACTGTTGCAAGAAAAGCAATCTGTTTATACAAAAATATTTATTGCGCAAACAGAAGGATATTATTCCAAAGAAGGTAATCAATGTGTAGCAAGTGACGCGCAGCCAACTGGTGAGATTGCTGCTGGTACAAAATGGCTTGATACAGATAGTAGCCCGTTAATGTTATATATTTATAAAAATGGTTCATGGATAGAGTATGACCCAACTGTGAATAACGAAAACCAAAGTGACTATGAAAATTATGCAAGGTATATAGAAAACTACGAGAAGCTGCAGGTTGTTCAAGAGACTCTGCTTGAAAAAGAATTACGTGCTTCATATTTGTTAAATGGTGTAGCTGTTAAAAACCGTTATTTTACAAAAGACAAAATTAATTCAGAGAACCTATTGAGTGTTCTTGTTGATTATTTCCCAGAAGAATACAGTGATGGAACCATAACACTTACTGGATATGAAAAGGAATTTGGAATAGCACGTTTTACTATTGCGAGAGATGCCGACAATGAATATGCTGTATACATTGGAGGCGATGGAATCCCATATATAGCTTATAGCCGCTCTCAGGGTGTGAATTTATCCAGAATGAATACTTTAAAGCATGAATCAGCAATGGAGAATTTCTTTACAGAGGGGGAACTAATAAGATTATCTCCATTTATAAGAGAAGACGAATACAATAACAGTAATATCATTCTAACTGGATATGAGTCTGAAGAAGAAGAAATATCAATTAAAAAAGCATTACTCGAAGAAGCTATTAAAGAATTAAAGAAAATTTGTCAACCAAAGCTTTCTTTTAGTATTAACATGGCAAATATTATGGCTATATCAGAATTTGCTCCATTAAGAGAACAGTTCCAGCTTGGCAATTTTGTAAAAGTTGAATTAAGAGAGAACTACATCAAGAGAGCTCGTTTGTTAGAAGTCTCTATTAATTTTGATGATTTATCTGATTTTTCATGTACATTCGGTGATTTAGTTACCACAAAAGATGAAGTTGATAAAACAGCTGATCTATTGCAACAGGCAGTAACGGCAGGTAAAACCGTTGCGGCTAGTTCTTCTAGTTGGCAAAAAGCAGTTGAAAAAAGTACAGCATTAGATAAAGCCATTAAAGATGGATTAAAAGATGCAGCTTTGCAAGTTGGCAGCACATCTAATCAAAGCATTTCTTGGGACTCACGTGGGATATTGGGTCGAAAATTAGTTGAAGGCACCGAGAATACATATGAGCCAGAGCAGTTTCTTTTAAGTAATAATAAACTTGTGTTTACAAATGACAATTGGAATACTAGTACTGGCGTTTTTGGTAAATTTAAAATTACTCAAGATGGGCAGGAAGTATACAGATGGGGTCTACTATCTGACGCAGTTGTAGGGGGATACATTGAGGGGTCTCAAATCAAAGGTGGCTCACTAGAAATTGGAGGAGAAGGTGGAACTTTCAAGGTAAATCCAGATGGGTCAGTTGAAATTCTTGGTGCAGATGGTAGTAGTACATATGCAACAAAAAGTGATTTTCAACAAGCCATTGGTTGGACAATTGAAATTACATCTGATGGGCCAACAATTTTTACCGACAAGAACCAAATAACTATATTAACTTGTAAAGTTTATAATCAAGGCGAAGATAAAACGAACACTATTAGTAGCAGCAAATTTAAATGGATTCGTACATCATCTGATACATCAAGCGATAACGCATGGAACTCTAAACACGTTGGCACAAAAACAATAACAATTACTCATTCGGATATTGAAAATAATGCAACAATTTGTTGCAAAGTTGATATTGAAACTACGTAATAATGGAGGAGTACAATATGATAGTTGGACTTATGTCAAATCAGCAAACCTTTATTGATATGACAGATTCTCAAAATCTATCAATCAGTATTGCATACAATTTGCCTGTAGTACAAGTGAAAGACAATAGTGTAAACCCGGCAACATATTCTCCGTCATGGGAGACAACAAATTTAGTTCTTACGCCTACAGTATTCTTAAACTCAGCAGACGTTACAACATCTGTTGAGTCTATTGCGTGGAAAAGACAAGACGGTGGTTCAACTCCAGTGAATTTAATGTCTGGAGAAACTGTTTCAAATGGAGTTTTAACAGTAAGTACAAATAATTTATCTACTTCTTCAAGTGGAATTATAACATATATTTGCACTGCCACAACAACAGATGGTTTAACAGCAACAGAAAAAGTGTCATTTTCATTGATTGTATCTGGTGCTACTTCAACATCAGGAAACGCAAGTGTGACATTCCAACTGTATGCCCCTAATGGATATGTTTTATCCAACACAATAGAATCTATTACTCTACAAACTGTTGCATATGTTGGAAGCACGCAGATACAAACAGGAGAAGCAACATATAGGTGGTATGAGCAAAACGACACAGAATGGTCGTTGATACAGGAAGGTACTTCATCTTCGTATATTATTACTCGTGATAATGTAGATAAATTTAAAAATTATAAATGTGATATGATTTATAATGGCAATACATATACAGCCACAATCATGGTTGAGGACAAAAGTGATTCATATAGTGTCATTATATGTATATCAAGTAATATTAACATTTTAACTAAAAAGTATTATTGGATTATATACACTTTAGTATATAGCCAGTACGGAGAAGTAGACCCATTACTTGGTCCGGTTTCCATTATTGAACCACAATCTCCCAGCATAAATGACTATTGGTATTCAATTGATAATAGTAATGAAACAGTTACATTAAAAAAATACAATGGGAGCGCATGGGAGCCGTCTAATGATTTACAAGAGTTGTCATACTATTGGAGTCAAATAAATACCAATGGTAGTGATATTCCAATGGGAGAATCAGAAAAAGTTAAAATTATATCAACGAATGATTTTACATCTACAGCAACATTTAAATGTAATGTGGAAAACCAAGCAAATGGGTTTTTAGTAATGGGGACACTAACACTAACAGACACTTCTGACCCTATTGTCTCTGATACAGCACCCCAAAATGTACAAGATGGACAAATATGGATTAAAAAGAATGATAATGGTACGTATATGATGTTTATTTGGGATGCAGCAGAAGAAAATTGGATTTCAGCAGATGCAGATTTAAATAATAAAATATATACAAGTAGACCATCAAAATACAACGTTGGCGACTTATGGATTACTAATTCCGACGAAGACCATGGAAAATATTTGCAAGGAACATTATTACAGGCGCAAACAAGCAATACAATCTATAATGCAGACGACTGGACTCCAACATTAAAGTATGATATGGAATTAGACGATATACATGAGACATTGAATAATCTATCACAGTATGTTCGAATCAATTCTCAGGGATTACAAATAGGTGCAAAAACTGATTCTGGAGAAATTAGCCCGTTTACAAGCTTGTTTACAAATACGGAACTTGCTTTTTATCAGGATTCAGATAAACTACTTACTCTTGCCAACAATCAGTTAATTGCACCAAAAGTAACTGTAGAAAATAATTTAAATGTTCAAGGTACTATTAATTTAGGAAATATGTATATGACAGTCGAAGATAACGGCAGTTTTAGCTTTACTGTATTAAACTAATAAGGGGGCAATATTATGGCATCAGGAAATTTTTCATCACGGTCAGTCAATGGGTTGAGCCTTTACGTGACATGGTCATCAACTGACAATATTAGTGCAAATACATCGAGCGTGACGGCAAAGGTTTATGTTAAAAGTTATGGTTTAAGGGGTTCTGCACTATCTGACTCTTACGTTACTATCAATGGAAATAAGAAGAGTTGGACATATACTTTTAATATTGGTAATACCTCAGTATTACAAACTACTAAAGTTGCGGAATATACTGTTACAGTGCCTCATAACAGTGACGGTACAAAGAGTATTACAATTAAAGCTAATATGGAATTTAATGGTACATATGGTGGAACATATGTGTCTGATTTAACTGCTTCGAAAGCAGTTACTTTAGATACTATACCACGGTCGTCATCATTATCTATCCCTTCAAGTGTAAATACAGGTTCGTCATTAACGTCAACTATCACCCCATCAAGTTCTACATTTAAGCATAAAATTAGATTTGAAATAGATGGTAGTACTAAATATACTAGTGGATGGATTGCTAAGGGCACAACATCTTTTGCATATACTATTCCTCATAGTTGGCTACCAACGTCAACTAGTAAAACTATGAAAGTGTTTCTATATACGTATGCAGATTCGGCAAGTAGTGATACTGATTATATTGCTAGGATTAGTAAAAACATCACTGTTAATGTGCCATCTAGTATTAAGCCAACAGTATCATTAGTAAATACAACATTAATTAACGGGCTTAATAATAAGTATGTACAGGGTAAATCACAAGTAAAATTAGTGGCTTCTGGATCAGCAGGTAGTGGAGCTTCAATCAGTTCATACATTTTTAAAGGTGCAAATATTTCAGGTTCATCAAGTACATATACTAGTACAAGCAATACTCGTACAAGTAGTACAATTCAAACTTCTGGAACAGTTCAATACAAAGTTGCAATCAAAGATGCAAGAGGAAGAGTCTCAGACTATAAAACTGTATCTATAAGCGTAAACGAATATGCCGCTCCACAAATTACCTCTATTTCTGCTCAAAGATGTAATGCTAGTGGCGCATTAGATAATAATGGCACGTATGCTAAAGTGACTGTTAAGGCTAGTTATGCGTCAGTTGGAGGGGCAAATACTCGTACTGTAAAATTATATAGTAGCAAAGATAACTATGCTACCGCAACAATAGTCTTAGATACGAATAACACATTAAATACTTACACTGGAGTATATAATGGTGATTTTGCTACTTCTACTAATTATACTATTAAAGCAACTATTCAGGATTCGTATAATACCCACAGTCAAACAGTATCATTAGGTGTGTCAGAGCGCACTATTAATATTGCAAAATATGGTAATGGCGTAGCTATCGGTGGACTGAGTACTATAAATAGTGCGACAGATAGTGGGTTGTTTGAATGTAACTGGCAAACAACATTTAAAGAGGGAGTTAATATTGATAACTCTACGCAAGAATATCTTACGGTAACTCGTAGAAATGTTTCTGATGATGTTGATCAAGATGGAACTAAGGAAACGGCGGATATTAGAGTTCAATTGTACATAAATGATAGTGGAAACGTTACTTGTCGTAGAAGATATTCTGTTGATAATAGCGCATTCACTACACAAGGATATTGGCAGTTGAGAGACAGTGATTTCTATGTAAACAAAAATATAGTATCTGCAAAAGAATTATTCACAAATGGGAAAACAGATGCGTATGACACAAGGCAAGGTGTTTGTGTAAGCAACAACGGTAGAGTGTATTTAATAGGTTCTACAAATGGTAAAACAGGTGCAATATCCCCATATACTCCAGGAATTGTATTTGCATACGACAATTCCACGAGCGGAACATCTTCAATAATAGAAACTGCCTCTGGTGAATTGACACTTAATTGTACAACAAGCACGACTGGCAATATTACAACAGATGCTAAGTTTGGGTCAACCTCAAATTATAATTCATTAGTTTTTGCGATGTTTTGTAAATGGGCAGATGGTTCCAATCATGATATTATAAACCGTGATACGGACGGATTAACAGCAGGTGTTGGCTGGGCAGGGTCGTCTTCATATTCTACAGTTTTAAATTTGAGAGGTCAAACTGTAAGAGCACCAAACAACAGTGGCGTAGCTGTTACTTCAGACGAAAGGTTGAAGAATAGTTTTGTCGATTTGAATCAATATGAAGCATTTTTTGATAAACTACATCCTGTTGCATTTAAGTATAATGATGGTACATCTGGAAGATATCATATTGGCTTCGGTGCTCAGTCTATTGAAAAAGCATTGGCGGAAAGTGGTCTTGATAATACGAAGTTCGGTGGAATACTACGCTATCAGGTGAAAGAAGATTCGGAATATTATCGTGGATATGATGAAGAATATGGTCTTATATATAATGAGTTTATTGCACTTAATACATATATGATTCAAAAGCTGAAACAAGAGAATGAAAACCTGAAGGATGAAGTCACTTCACTAAAGGAAAAAATAGATTCTATTTTATAAAACCCAAGTAAAAAAAGGAGAACAATTAATATGAACAATAATTATTAATTTTAGGGAGAATTAATTTATGGAAATATTTAAAAATATTGCAACCGCTGTGGGCTGTGTTTCATCCTGCATAGCATTATTAATTACAATTATTAAACCTCTAAGACAGGCAATTGTAAACTCCATTGCCAACAAATCTCAATATAGAAAAATGGCAGATAACATTGAAAATTTAAATAAAAAATTAGATGAATCTTTGGCCAACGATGCAAAAATACAAGAACGTATTGTAAAAATAGAGCAAAAAGTACTAGAAAATGAAGCAGAAAGATTAAAATCAGAATTGTCAACTTATTATAATAGATGCTGCAGAGGACTGCAAATACTCCCGGAAGAAATGTTGCAAATTGAAGATATATATGATAGATATCATAATAAATTGGGTTTAAATCATATTGGAACAAATATGTATGATGCTATATCCCAATACTATAAGCAACAAGACTTCATAAAAATGAAACAAGGATGATTATACATCAAAACAACTGAGGTGATGTTATGAAAAAAAACAACATGGAGACATCTAAAAAAATTATTCTTGCATGTGGAATAATTTTTGTTATTGCTGTCATGTACACTATTATCTCTTGCACAATAGCAATGATAAGTGGCTCATATGTAGATTGGACATCTGTTGTTGGTCTTTTAACAACAACTGGTGGAGCGTTTGGCACCGCTTGTGGTTTTTATTATAGTAAGGCAAGAAGCGAAAATATTTATAAATTACGCATGGCTTTTTTAAGAGAAAAATATAATATTCTTAATGACATAGGTGTATTAGATATTCACAGAGCTAAAATGGAAATTGAAAATGAAATAGACACTGTAGACAACAAATTAAACGAAGAAGAACAACAAATCTCATATGAAGACTTTCAAAATAATAATTCATCTGTTATGTAATATAAGGAGTGTTTGATATGGAAAAATATTCTGTATGGATCGAACTTGTAGTGGCTGTATGTAGTGCTTTGACTGTGTGTATACCACTCGTAGTTAAGCTGGCAAATACAATATCTGCTTTTGTTAAAGAAAAAAATTGGAATAAGATTATTGAAATGACTATGGAATATATGGCTACAGCAGAAACAATGTTTGAAACTGGTGCCGAACGTAAAGAGTGGGTGCTTGAAATGATTAAAGCAAGCGCAAAGGTTTCGAATTTTAATTTGACAGAGGAATCTCTTGCTAAAATTAGCGAACTGATCGATCAGATTTGTAAAACAAGCAAGCAGATTAATACTAAATCTAAAGAAAATGTTTAATGTTATAGGGTGCAATATAAAAGTTGCACCCTATTTTTTTTGGCTTTCAAGATGCTGTTTAATTAAATTTATAATCCATGAATTTATAGTACGATTGTCTTTGTTTGCAGCTTTGTCAATTTGAAATTTTAGCTCAGGAGATACACGAATTGTAATCGCTTTTCGTTCATCTTTCACTATAATCACCTCTCCCCTGCATATTAACATAAAGCTAAAATGCCGTCAATATTGGGGTATTTGATAGCAAAAAAAAATAAAAATGCCAATAGGGGATTATGTGTAATAAATTGGTCGATAACGGCAATAATATAAATACCATATCTCACTCACCACATTTTGTACTTCCAAATATTTAAGGGACTATCTTTTGATAGTCCTTTATTTTTTATGCTCGTAACAAGTGTCTTCAGATGGGGAAAGTTCTACACGTGGCACCAATGGCAAGTTTAAAACTTGCTCCACTTGAAACACAGAATCTTCGGCTGTTACGAGCCTATAGAAAATTTACTTTAATATCAATATTGTCACCTTGTTTTGTCCATATAATACTTGAAATTATGGTCTTATACAAATCGTTAAGTTCTTTATCGTCAAGCTCATCTTCCCATCTACTTCTTCTAAATTCTTCTATATAATGAAGTTTTTCGTGGTTTGTTATAGATTGTGCTTTTTGTAATTTTAAATTTTCTACACTCAATTGATTCTCTAATTCGTCCACTTCTTTGAGTATTCGTTCTTTTGCGAATCTATATTCGTCTAATGTATCAACACCTTCATCATAGGCTATTCTTGCCCTTTTTAAAGCTATATCTTTTTTATTTAATTTATCCATAATAGTTTTTATTTGAAGCTGAATCAGATTAGTTGATTGGTCCTCACAGCTTTCTATTTCTTTTTTTATTTGTTCTTCATACTCTTTTAATTGTTCATCTATTGCATCAATTATATATTGAGCTTTTCCGCTAGAGTTTGGACATTTATTACCAAGATAATCTTTATGCCAGCATTTTTTTACAATTAAATCTTTGCCTCTTTTATATTCTAATGGTAAACCATATCCACACAATCCACATTTAATCAGTCCTTTTAGTGGGTAGTAATGGTCACTCCGTCTATATGGTGATTTTAAATTTCTTTGAATTCCTATTAATATTTTTTCATGTTCATCTTGTGTTTTTATTGCTTCATGTCTATTTTCAACAACAGTCCATTGTTCCTTTGGTATTTTTTGAAATGGTTGTTTATTAGGAGATTTGTTTTTATGCCCATCGCCTTTAGTTTTGTTAGATATAATTTTCCCAAGATGTGTTTCATCTACAAGCAATCTACGAACTGTCATATTACACCAACGACCACCTCGTGGAGAAGGTATACTACGCCTATTTAATTCCCAAGCAATTTCATTTGTACTCTTTTTGTCTTTTATAAATGAATCAACCATAAATCTATATATTGACAATTTTTGCAAATTGACAACGAGTCCTTTTTCGTTGTAATATCTTGTATTTGTTTCTGGATCGATCCACTCTTGATATTCATATGGCATTGGAGGTGTACCATTTGTCCACGCACCAAGTTTGGCGCCAACCTTTTTACCCATAGATAGTCGATGGGTAATCTTCTTATATTCTCTACGCGCAAATAAGGTTTGTAAATCAACGGCAAATTCTTCATTGTCGTCATTTAGATTATATAAAGAACTTGGAGTCACCATATAAGTGTTAGTTTTTTGAAATACTCTTTTTATTTGTCCCCAATCTACTAAATCTCCTCTACCCAATCTATCTAAATCAACACATACAACTGCATCGTAAATATTATCTTCAACGTCTCTTAATAATTGTTGCATAACTGGTCTTGCAAATAATGATTCTCCAGTTTCTACCTCTTCGTATACAACATAAACCCATCCTCTAGATTTACACAGTTCTTCTAAAATCGTTTTGTGTTTTATTAAGTCTTCTGTAGTTTCTCCTCTAGATTTTCTCAAATATTCTGCAACATATTTTATAATAATTGGATTGTATTCATTTCGCATTTCCAACGAATATCACCCTCTCTATTGATTTTATAAATATATGTTAACTCTGAATACTTTTGCTGTCAATTGTCTGCTTTAATTTTTGGGCATACTGCTTGATAGCCTCTAAAGAAGGTTCATTGTTGTATGTAATAACTACCACAGTATTATTAGAATATTTTTTAATTATAGTTTTTGCCATTTGTCTCTCCTTAGCTGTTTTATATTATTGTGTATAAAAATAGCGATGATATTTTACTATCACCGCTATTTTATTTTTTTATTTTTTATCTTCTTTCATATAGCCGAAGCATGTAGAGTCTATTTTCTGATATGCCTTATAGCCCTTCCATTGAAAATGATAATCTGCTCGGAAAAACAATACATACTCAGGTATCGTGCATCCATTTTGAATAACTTCATCGACAGCCTCGTAATTAGTTTCGTTTGGTGTAGTGCAGTATAATAAATTAGCTGGACTAAACTGATTTTTAGCATACACAACTTCTTTTAATGTGTTTCCCCATCGACCATCTTGCCACCTGTTAATTGCTACAGACACAATAGCTTCTTGACATTCAATACTTTCTGTGTTAGCTTCTCTATATACCAATCGTGCAAGCATTTCACGCTCAACAGAAGTTATGTCGTATGCATACTTTGACTCCTGCGCTGTGTTATTGAGTTGGTCTATAGTCGGCACTTCCAATTGGTTTAACGTATCATTTGTATCACAACTATATACATATATAGCTGTCATCACCAATAATGACATACAAGCTATAATTACAGCACTGATATCATTTGCATTTTTTACATTCTTCATTATTATGCTTATACTCCTGTTGAACCATGACCGCCACGATCTATATTATTTTCTAAAGAATCAATAACAAATTCTATTTTAGGCTGATGTTCGATAATCCGAAACTGACAAATTCTATCATTTGCATGGATGATAGTATCTCTTGCTGCCAGTGCAGCAAAAAACCATTGATCATTCGGACCACAATATGATTCATCTACAACTCCCATATGATTTGTTTGGATAATACCAAAATTCTTAAAAGTTGAACTTCTTGGAACTATATGTGCCTCATACCCTTTTGGAAGAGCCATAGCTACTCCAAGCGGAATCAGTTTAAACTCTCCCCTTTTAATTTCAACCGTTTCAGCCGCACGAAGGTCAATCCAATCAGATTTACCATCAATATATTGAAGTTTATCGATGTCTTCTGTGAAGTATTTTATTTTAATATCCATACAGTCACCTCAATTAAAAGAACAGATGCCACAAATATGAAAATGGGTCTGATTCACTAGAATAACTATAGCAACCATAGTCATTTACATATGCCTTTTCAAGTTTTTCAAGTTCACGCATCTTATCTTCAATCTCTTTTCTACGAGCTGCCTTCTCTGATGCAAGAGCTGCTTCCTTCTTCTTGGCTTCTTCAGCTTCTCTCTTTTTTATAGTTTCTTTGAGCATGTTGTACTTGTTCTGCGCATCTGCATATTCTTTCTTGAGTTCTTCCAGCGTCTTTTCTCTTTTAAGTTCTTCCATAATTTTAGTCTCCTTTATGTAATTATTTTGTTGTGTTTAGTGTGACTACTTCGCCACATTTTAATGTTTCTTTAACGTCTATAATTCGTTGGTTTTTGCTTCCTCTAAATGCAAGAGTTACGTCTCGTTGCTCGTCAATGTAGGGGCCATCGACTACCACATCACACATTGCAAGAATATAATTGCGAATTGCTGCATTATCCCATCCACAATCAATTGTTGTATCAAAATCACTTATTGATAACGTGTATCCTGTATATAACCAAATATCTTTCTGTGGGAATTTTTCTTTTACTTCTTTAACAATATCATATACATCTGGTAAATTCTCATATTCTAAAGGATGTCCGCCACTTAATGTTAGTCCTTTGATATATGGTTTGTTTAATTGTTCGAATAAAAACTGTTTTGCTTTTTCATCAAAAACTTTACCTGCATTAAAGTCCCATGTTTCAGGATTGAAGCAGTTTTTACATTTCATATTACATCCAGCGCACCAAAGAATAGTACGTACCCCTAAACCATTGCTAATAGAGGTTTTATCAATTTGTATATAGTTCATTAGCAACCACTCCATTTTGTAATGTTTGATATATGTCATACTTTCTTTTTAAATAATGATCGTCACAATCCTTGTATAACACGTTGCAAATAGATAATATTTCGTTTTTATTATTCCATCTAACCCTATAAATAGAATGATTTTTAGTAATATTTTTCTTCGGCATATTTATATATTTTAGTAGTGTGTTTTGAAAATTTTCACACATATTCAAAGTTCCAGTAAAGCTCAGTTCTTGATAAGGCTTTGTATAACTTTTATTTCTATGTTTATAAAATCTATTGGTAGTGCCTATTGAAAAACCACCATCTCCATCAAACATTCCTCTTAATAGATGTGTATCAAATTCTTCCGGGATATTTGTTGGATATTTTAATGTTTTTGTTTTATTCGGAATAATACCATATTGACTCAAATCCTCGCACATATTTTTACAGCTAACAGAAAATCTAACATAATTATTTTGATATTCTTTGACTTTATTAGAAATTTTTAAATCATTCTCTAATATATGTAAGATATATCCATCTTCATTTTTTATTGCAATTTCTATGTCATTTTTATTTGACACTCCTCCATCTGTTAAAAGCCATCCAATCCAATACGCCTTTTCTTTTGAGTTAATTATAGAAAAATAATCTTCTATAAAAAGTGGATTAAATCTCTTCATTTGACTGATTTTGGAAATATCATTATTGGCCAATATAGTTTGAATTTTACGTGTATTTGTGTTATATTTATTTGCAATACTCAAAACACTATTTCCATTTAAATACTCCTCAATAACTTTATTATTGAAGTCTTGTAATTCTATTGTCATGCGTGTTTCACCCTAGCCTCAACCTCTCGCTGTTTTCCATAGTTAAAATTGCGATAATCTGTGCTTAAATAACCTGTAACTCTCCTTAGCCTTTTAATATTATTAGAACCACATATTGGGCACACATCATTGATTTCGTCACAAAAACCACAAGACATACACGTATCATTAGGAACATTAATTGCAAAATAAGGGATATCTTTGTCCATTGCATAATTTACAATCGTTTCAAGTGCTTCAATATTATGTTTTGCTGAACCTTCTAGTTCCACATAAGTAATGCAGCCTGCACTTGAATATCCTGTTAGTTGTGATTCAATATCTATTTTCTCAAACGGATCTATATCTTTCCAAACAGGAACGTGTATACTGTTTGTAAAGAAATCATTGTCTGAAACATTAGGAATTTCACCATATTTTGCTTTAAATTTTTTCATTGCCGTGTAACATAAATTTTCTGCAGGAGTAAAATATACCCCAAAATTTAATTTATATTTTTGTTTGAATTCTGCACATCTATTTTGGAATAGTTGTTCAATATGTTTTGCGAGTTCCACGCCTTGTTCTGTAGTATGGTCACAACCAATAAGAATTTGTGAAGTTTCTGCAAGCCCAAGCTGCCCCATCGCAAGAGTTCCATGCTTTAATGCTGAACGGATACCTTCTTCTGGAATATAACCTGCCATAGTTCCATTCTCATACATAAATTTGGCAGAGTCGGGGTTTTGGCTGCAAATCCAATCAAATCGTTCGATGAGCATATCTTTCGCTTCGTGAATTTTTTGGTCAAGTAATTCTAAAAATTTATCCACTACAAGACCTTCAAGGTTTTCTTCAAATTGTTCTGAGTTTTTTAGTACGTACTCTTTTGCTTCCATAGCAAGAGTAGGCATAATAATCGTAACGGGGCATATGTTCCCTCTGCCGTCTTTCAGTTGACCGAATCCGTTAATGTCCCACCCATTAGCTGTTCTACAGCCCATGGTGCTAAAATATGTTCTAGGGTCGTTTCTATCATACCCAGCATTTCCAGACCAATCCACATTAGCATAATTTGGATATAATCTCAGTGCAGTGGATTTTAGTGCAAGCTGAAATAGGTCATAGTTAGGGTCTCCAGAAGCTCTATTTACACCCTTCATACACTGGAAGATGCCACATGGAAATATCGACGTTTTATGCAGTTTACCTAGTCCTTTCATTGAAACTTCGAGTAATGCCTTAGTAACCATTCTTCCTTCTGGTTTTGTACATGTTCCATAATTAATAGATGTAAACGGAAGCTGATTGCCAGAGCGAGATTGTAGCGTATTAAGATTGTGATACATACCTTCAACCGCCTGGTATGTTTCTTTAGTTGTCATATCTATTGCGTAATCATATGGGCGACGTCCAATGCCTACTTGTGTTAATAATTCAACATTGTCAATAGAGCAATCAGATTCCATTAATTCTATTTTCATGCCTTCGCAAGCAGACTCGCTCCAGTTGTTAAAATATTTTAATCCATCTATATAGTGTTTGTAAAAGCTCTTTCTTACATACGGTACCATTGTCCAATCAATGTGTGTTGCGCTCACGCCACCAAATTGTTGCAATGACTGAATTTGAAAAATAACAGCAACTAATTGAAAAGCCGTATTTACTGAATTGGCAGGTCTTACGTCTGTCTGTCTTGTATTAAATCCTTTGGAAAGTAAGTCATCAAATGGAATAGAAAGACAGTTGCCAGTTACAATACCATTTGGCAAAACGAAACTGTGATCTTCTGGAACATCAAGACACCAAACTTCTTCTGTTTCATGTTTCTCAATACTTGTAACGGTCCAATAGTATTTATTATTATCCCCAGTGAAAATAAATTCTTTTGTAAAATTTCTGGTTGTATAATTTGTTTTTTCTCCAGTTTTATCAATTACATGGGTAATATAATATCCAAAGCTCGGAGCTTCATCTTCAATAAAACTTGCAATTTGCTCATCCGTGGTTAAAATAGATTTTCTATTACCGACATTTTGCCCATCTGCACAATATAAACCATCAAACAATGCGTGCTTTTCAGATAGCGTCATACAATGTATATTAGGAAATTTTCTTACAATGCCAATCGTGCTACTAAATGTTAAATATAAATCTCCATTATCCATCTCTTTGGTACTATGTTTTAAGTTAGAAAATCTTGATTCATATTTCACTTTATCTCCGCAAAGTCTTAGTCTCACAAATTGAACATCGTCATGCTTAACTCCGTGTGACCATCTTACTGCATTTGTTCCATCGCCAAGAATAAATCCAAGACACCAAAAATATTGTTCAAATTGGTTTGCAGAATCGAAATCAAACTCTCTTACATTAGGAGCTTTGATTAATTTATCTCCAATGGATAAAGATGTTGTAATAGTTCCGTCTGCAAGTAGCCATCTATGATCTGGTGTAAAATACTCAGATTCTTCAATCCCACATCGTGTAAATGTAATTTTATTCAGTTTTTGCTCTCCATAAGAATGAACAGTTGCCTCTCTGTATTTACCTGTATGAGTCAATACAGAAATAACATCGCCATTTTTAAAATCCTCAAAAGAATATACGCCATGTTTTGTAATAAATCTTGTAGATCTTTTTGCACAATTATGCATACCCACTGCATAACTATTTAAGTCATGAATATAAATTTCATTATTAAGGTGGTTATTTTTTGCCATGTCTGACATACAATAATCCAACGCATACTGCTTCATAACAATGTCGTTAGCTTCGCCCATTCTTCCACCAAAAGAATGTTCGTCCACGTTTGCGTTCTGATTTTGCACATTTGAAGCAGTAAGTTTTTCTGAAATCGCGTTAATGAGATTACTATATTGATCTCTTGCCATATGATGTAAATATCTATACTCTACATATTTAGTAGCCACATCTTTACGTGAGCTCGCCATCAACTTATTGACAACAATATCTTGAATCTCTTCGACATTTAAATCTTTATCTAAAGACTCAATATAATTTGCAATCTCTCTTGCCTTTTCTTTTGCGTATTGAGTTTCTTCTCCATCAACCTCAAGAAAAGCTTTTAATACAGCTAACTTAATTTTATCTTTGTCAAAATCAACTTTTCTACCATCACGTTTGGTTATTGTCATATTCATTATCTCCCCATAAAGAATAGTATCCATTTTCTTTTAACCATAACAAAATCATGTTATATTCTTCTATGATTTTTCCATTAACTTCTAATACAGGCGCATTTTCAAAGTCCTTTTCGATCATAATTTGCTTATCTTTGATTTCTTTGTATGATACATTATGTGTATCTAACATTTTTTTAACCAAATTACATCGAAAGCAATCAGTCGAATAAAGTATTACGTTTCTTCCATAATCGTTGTTTCCATCCATTCTTTGTATTTCCTTTCAATTTTATTGATTGTATGTACAATATCTAACCAGTTTTGGCACCGATAGATATCATAAGCATAATCTTTCGATATGCTTATATTCCATGAGTAATTTAAAACAACCCTTTCGCACACGCTTTTAGTTAAATTATCTAATTTATCGTCAACCATAACATCACAATTTAAAATGCTTTTGTCCTGAATACATATAATATCGTATGGTGTTACACAAGTAAAATGTTTGCACACCCATTCTACCTTGTTCGAAAAACTATCGTATGGTGTTGCTGTTGCCAAAAATACATGATGGCCACATTCTATTAACGATCTCAATCCCCATTGGGAATCAGGAATCGGAGACAAATATTCATATATTTCTTTGCTACGAAATATTGCAAGAATCTCATTAGCATCTTTACTATCAAGACATTCATGCAGGTGAAATGATGTAATGTCGGAGAGTTGGATATTTTTGTGCGCCTTTTCATTATAAAGTGCAATTCCTGTTGGAACTAAATCACAAAGAATATCATCAATATCTATACAAATATTCATTCAAAAGAATCCTCCTCGTTGTTCTTCCATATGCCTTCAACTGTAGCAATCCATTTAAGTACCGAAAATGCTTTGGCAAAGTCTATATTTGGAATTACATAATCAACATCCATATTTTTCTTCATCTCTCTAAATTGGTTGCGTTCAGAAAAGCATCTTGCTTTATATGTAACGACATCATCACCACGCACCAAAGCTCTTTCTTTACGAATATCTTCTGGTACATTGATATACACAGTAACGATACGTAGGTTTGGCAGGTTTAGTGCTTTTAATGATGCAACCCCCAACGGATCAATTATATAAAAAGACGAGTCGTAAAGCTGGTCAATAGTTGACCAATAATGATTGTTATTTATGTACGTATAAGCAGCAATTTCGTTGTTTTCTTTCATTGCTATATAAATATCAGTATCAACAAAAATGTGCGTTGCGCCCTCATTTTTTCTCTGTGGACGTGTAGTATATGATATGAGCTGCGTCCATCCGTTTCTCTTACAGAGTTCGTTGACTAAAGTATCTTTTCCACACGCCGAATTTCCCATAATACATATCAATACGTGTTCATTCTGCATTTGGCTCACCACCTAAACAAATTTCTTTGAAGTATGGAAGTGTCTCTATTACTTTACAAAACGCTCGCCACTCGTCGAGTTTATGATCCTTGCGAGACTTGTACATGTTAGCGAGAACCTCATAATTCAGCATTACAGTTCGTTTCTGGTTGTAAGACACTGGCAACAACTGAAGAATCGAATACCAAATTTGTTTTTTCTTAACTTCATCATCTTCACGAAGATACGCATCACGAAGTTCATTCAACATGTCTACAGTCGGTCTGGCGACGGTTTCAAAAATATTCACTTTTGTCGCGTAAATGTATTTGTTGTTGAGAATATCATTGATGCATGTGCGTGAAACGTCATACATTTTTGCAATTTCTCGTCTAGAATATTCACCGCTATTCCAAAGTTCTTTAATTTTTTCTCTTTGATCAGGGGTAAATTTTCCAGTATAAGTCGATAAACCTCTCGGCTGAAGTCCAAGTTTCATGGCATGCTGTTGATTCTCACTCCTAGTGACCCATTCGAGATTGTCTGCTGAGTTATTCATTTTATTTCCATCTTTATGGTTCACCTCTGGAAGGTTATTTGGGTTAGGAACAAACGCCTGAGCAACGAATCTATGAATAGGAATCTGGTCTCCATGAATATTAGTAAAAATGTAACCATCACTATGATTACTCCCAGCCAGAATACGGTCTCCACGTCTGATTTGTCCGAAATTTCCGACCTCGTATCCTGTCTTACCAATCGGTTTCCAAACCTCTTTATCATAATCAAAATCTGGAATATATTGACCTACCTCATTTTTATAACCAGGGAGTTTATCAAAACTAAAATCATTCATTTCAAATGGCTTGGATAGCATTTTATGCATTTTACTACAAGAATTGGCAACCGTCCCGACTTTGTAAGTATCGTACTCAGACCACCAATACATCGGAGCCGTAATATCCATGTAGACAGTAATCATCCGCATAAACTTACGATGGTCTGTTCCTGCCTTGAAAAGACGAACCATAAGATTGAGGTCATTATTCCCGATGCAATATTTTTCTTTTAAATACCTATCGTTGGCGGCTGCTGGATTAGTCCCTGATGTTCCTATCGAGTACCATCTGCTATCACTTTTCTCCCAGCTGTTCATTGGATTTCTCATGCCACGAATAGCAGTTTCAAATCCATAAACATCCACATTCTCAATTTTAATCATTTACTCTTTTCTCCTTGAAAAAAATAATATCGAAAAAATTTTTTAGAACATAATACATCGCATACTTCATAGTCAATCCTTATTTAGCACCATGCTGTCTTCAGCTTTATAAATGCCATAAAACCTCATTGCGCATTCAAGGCAACAAAAGAAATATCCATCTTCGCTCATATAAACATCTGAGTTATCATCCATAATTTCTTCTCCGCATTCTTCACATCGAGCGATTATCTTATTGTCTTCTCTTTCATATTCATCAAATTCCTCGTAATAAATAATTTTTTTCATAAGCCGTTACCCCTCCTCGTTTTCGAATTTTTCTTTTTCATATAGTACAGAATTCTTCATAGGTCTTGTAATTACATCCATCGGCATAAGTCTTGGACCGCGAGGAGAGTCTTTATATGCCTCATCCATTGCTTCATCCCACTGCTTTTTTGTCAAAACACAAATTGTTTTATCTGAATAAAATGGTGCCGCAGCAGGAAGCGTTTGATGCATTTCGTATGTGAAGTTATATCCTCTTTTCCTGATACGTTCAACAAGACCCTTTTTACGTTCTTCTGTGTACGATACTGTTGGATAATTTGATAGGTATGCGCTGCTCCACCCTGTCACTGATAATGCCATATTTAATTTTTTTCCTCCTTTTGAAATTGAACATAGTCTATATTTTATTATTATTTTTTGGTAAATTACTTAAATCAATATGTTTATAAATTTTTGGTATCATAATAATGTTAATAACTGTCTCATTGGCATTGATGTAATGTTTTCTTTACACCACGCAATGTATTCTGGATCATCTTTTGCTACTTGTACAAGTAACTCTCCTTTATGTTTTTTCCCAAATGGAATCACATAATTGTCAAGCGACGGTAAATCTTCAGGTTCTTCTCCTAAAACACTTTTAAGATATTCCGAAGGCTGCATATCAATATCAGGACGACTGCTGAGAATATCGCATTCATGAACCAATATTTCCATTTCATTTTCTGGTTCTGGTAGAACTACAGTACTACGTTTATTGGTAGTCCATTCTCCTGAGTGTCTCTCGCACATACGAGCAATACGTTCTTTAATGGAATCATCAATATCATGCTCTACGTGAATTTCACGAACCCAAGCACCTGCAAGCATTGGATGCTCATGAACGGTATACTGTGAGCCATCCCAACCACATTTTATTGCGTCGTGGAAAATTGGGACACACCTCATCGCATCTCTTTGTACAGGACTTTTAAACTTTTCCCTGTTGCATTTGAGAGCAAGAAGATAGTTCATAATCGATCCAAACATGATGACGTGATAAACCTGACCATGCGGTTTACACTGAGTTGCATTATGGAACTTCCCGGATGTCGAGCTTGGCATCGTGAAGAAATAATCGGGAATTTGCTCAATCATATCTTCACAATATAACCGCATTTCTTCTGTTTCAAATTTATCAAGAAGTTCTTTAAATACTGCTTTCTTCTCCATCGTTATTCTCCGTTGTTTCTAAATTATTTTGTTCTGTTGATATCTGTTTAATCTGAACGGAAACTATTTTAATAATACTATCTGTCATTCTTTTATAATCACGTAACGATGGATTTTGCTTTTTGCTTAAGTTTTTCTCAATAATTCCAACAACTGCCGCGCTGATCATCTGTGCTCCGAGCTTCATACCTTGTGTGCGAGTCTTCTCATACCATTTCTCAATGGTTTTTCTAAGTTCTTCGTCACTTTTGTTTTTAATTTCATCAGCAACTTCTGTGACATTTACTTTGTCGGCCATATTTAGGCTCCTTTCTATTTATGTGTATGGATATTATACCACAATTACTTTGTATTGTAAATTCGCATAATAACCAAAATTAGTCACAATAATTTAGTGAATATTTAGTCCAAGTGTCAAATTTGTATCCATCTTTAATAAAAATACTTGAAAAAATAGCTATAAGACATGCTACTACAATACTATTCCCCGCCTGTTTATATAAAGCAGATGCACTAACATACTTAGCAGCACGATTATAGTCTTGGTCAGTAAAGTTCATAAGTCTCCAACATTCAAGTGGCGTCAATTTTCTAATTCTCCATCTAATATTTGGCTGTTCTTCATATACTGCATATAATCCACTAAATCCACCATCTCCACCAACGCCCTGTGCAGTTAGAGTGGATGCAATTCCATCAGAAGAATATACTCGTGAACCCTGTGGATAATTGCGACTTAATTGTTTACCATCTTTCGCCCAGTCTTTATCACCAATTCCACCTACAAACTCTAATTGAGGCTCAAGATTATCTTTACCCTTAGCAACTTGTAACCAACCACAATTCTGTCTCAGTGTTGGAGAATATTCTTTATAAATTCTTGCATCTCTACTTCCTATGAACTGGTCTTCTACGATTGCTACTTTATCTACAGTAGGTTCTGCTACATAATTATCTTTAAGCAACGTTGTAATAGTGTTGGATACCCCATCTGTACAAGGATTGAATTCTCTCATATTGCCGATCTTCTCATTAATTTCTCCAGCTTCGTATTGTTTACGAATTGCTTTACCATATTCTGTTCTTTCAACACGAAGAACTTGTGGTTCACATACATAATTATCTTTCTGAACACTTGTGAGACAATTAGTAGTACCACTAAAATTCGGTTCGAGTCTTTGCTCAGTTGGTGTACCAGTTGTTCTATCAGAAGGATTCTTTGGATTTCTACCACGAGATGCAACGATAAATGGTTCTACAATAGCCGTCACGGTTCCGTGATTTTCTTTTACTGTAGGTGCAATACCATCAACATCGACAACTCTTGATGTATCGTGGTTACTTGGCATATAAGTACCCACAACTCTAATTTCGTCAACTACCATTGGTTCTCTGTTGCCGCCATCCATAGTCGTAAGAGCGGGAGCAATGCCATCTTTATCATAGACCCTACCCTGGTTGGGGTTGGATCTTGTCTTAGTAGGACAAACATTTCCAATTTGTTTAACTTGAGGTTCTTTGACTGGAACACACTTCGGATCCTTCCAGTCTCGTGCAAGTAAGGTATCGCATACATCTGTGGTTTGGATACGTTTCTTCTCCTGTGTAAATGATGAGTTAAGGATTTTCTCGATGCGGTCGTCGGGAAGATAGTATTTTTCATCGACATTATGCTCAAGTATATCTTTGAGGCGAGTTGTAAGAGGAATTGGTTCTGGAAATGTAAAGCCTTCCCATATTTTTATATTTGGATTATTTTTAATTTCTTGCATTATTTTTTCAACTTTATTGTTCATATTCCCACCTATATCCTTTATATGGTTTATGTAATCTACACGCTCTTGCAATTCCACTATTATCATAATTTAAAATACGACCGGCCTCACGAGTAGATGGAAAAGAAGTAATTAAATTCATATTAAAATCATATTGAAATACAGTTTTGCTCCAATATGCCTTTGCCATTGTTCCACACTGTTCTTTATTCTTACGGCCAAGTCTTCCTTTTATATTATTTTCTGACCATGTTAATAATTGCATATTATCAAAATTATAATCTTTATAATCATCTATACGGTCTATTGATGGTGGTAGATATTTATCATAATTACTATTTTTATACTCTTCTAACATTTTATAGATACAAGAATTATAATTTGATAAAACCCAATTTCTAAGTTCTTCTAATGAAAAAGATAATTCTGATTTAAATTTATTTTTCTGATCTCTTTTAATTCTTCAATATTGATGACCAGACCAATACATCCAATCTGCTTTATGTGTTTTGCGACATTCTCTGTTATACTCTATTTTTGTCATTAGATATCCACCCTCTTGCTAACACAAAAAATGCGTAGTCTATTTTGTGGGATACCATAATTTTTACTATTTAATAAATCAAATGAACTTTCATATCCAAATTCCGTTAACTTTTCTAAATATTTAATAAAATTATGTTTGTGTTTATCACTTAAAACATTAGCCACATTTTCCCAAACGACATATTTAGATTTTGATGTTTCAATTAACCTCAAAGATTCCCACATAAGAGAGCTTGTAGTGCCACTACCTTCATCCCCACCATCTCCTTTACCAGCACAACTGAACGATTGACATGGGCTACTGTGGAAAATAATATCAACATAGGGTAATTTATCAACTCTACTAATATCACCCAAATTTTTACTCAATTTATCGGCAATATAATATTGCTTCAACTTTTCTAATGGAGTTCTCTTTGTAATACTATGTTTACCGCTCTGAAAGTCATACCCTAAATTCTTCGCCTGTAATTCTTCAATCATTTTATCTTGTGAAGGAAACTCAAATGTTTCCATTTCTTTTTCTAAATCCCATCTCATTGCAGCATAACTCAAGACAGCATTAGCATCACAATCGCAAGTATTGACCACTTCATAAGGTAGTCCTAACTGCCGAAAAGCACGTTCTTGGGCTCCCACACCGGAAAATAATTCTATCATAGAAATTTTGTCTGTCATTAACTATTTGTCCCTTTCTCAACCACTTTGTTCTGTAACCCCCGTTCACAAAGTTCAACTATATAATCGCACAATGCATCAGGAATTCTCGATCTCTCCTTAGAACCCTTAAGTCCTTGTGTACCAGTCTTACTACCACGAGGAGCAGGTTCGTGACACTTGTCACCATTCTTACAGCACGGAAAATTTGGATTAGGAAGGTTAGTCCAGATATCTGTTGGTTTCATTCGTTTATCTCCCCATTGACAATAAGTAGTTGTATATCTCGGAAGTCCCTTAACAAAATCCATTTTCCTCATACCACTGCGTGGATTTTCGATAGTCCAATATATGGGTTTAATTTGGTTAACAATCAAATCAATAATGTATGCGTTGGTTTTATCACAAAACTTTGCATAATTAGAAATAGGGTCAAGATTGCCAGTCATTTCATTCTTTTTTCTATGTTTTGAAATTGCGGCTACGGAATAGCTTGAGCAATCAGGACTCATATGAACAAAATCTGGTTTACCACCACACAAATCAATGATTTTTTCTATAGTCAATGTGTTTACATCACAGCATAGTGTTGGTTCGAATTTTTCTTCCCAATCTACAGTGTATGCTTTCCATCCTGCTCTTTCAAAAGCTTTAGCCATTGATTTTGTGCCACAAAATAAATCTAACATCTTTGGCATTTGTATCACCTCAATTATTTTGTATTGTTAATTAAACCATATACAGTTAATAGACTCAGATGCCAAAGGCAAATTTCTACTGTCTCCGTATTCAACTCCTTCACATTGAGGTAATATGTCATAACGATACTTAGGATGCGCTATTCCAGTATTGTTGTAAAAATTACCTTTACTATATGTTGGGTCACAGTCAATATAATGTTGTGGAACATGTAAGTCTAAAATCCATTTAATTATTTCTGATTGATCGTAAGATATGCTCTTAACCATTGATATGCTCCTTAGTTATTTTGTTTTGTTCTTAAATGTTTAGTGTCCTCGAGCCATTGTGAATATGGTTTGATTTTTTCGACAATAACCTTATCTTCTGCTTCTTTTTTGCAGTAAATAGCAACCTGAGAACCCTTTACAATTAAATCTTGAAACTTTTTTAACACATCTGGCCATACCGTACCCTCAATGAGGTTTGTGCCATAAATATTAACAAATGCAAATTGATCTCCCTTTTTAGTTTTCTTTTTTTGAATTTTAGATATAATACCTACAATAATACATTCTTCTCCATTAGGTACATCATCAAATTCTGGCAATATATCATATGCTTGTTCAAATGGATTTTCATCAGAGACAAAAAACTCTAATGTCTCAAATTCCCAATACTGCTCATCCTGAAGATAATTTTCATCACATTCTTTTACGTACTTTCTGTATCGCTCGTTCTGTTCCTGGTCAAATAATATTTTTTTCTTTTGATTGTAAAGTTCAAGAACCGCTTCTTTATTAACTTTTTTACCAATTTTATAATCATCAACATTAATGTCCCATTCTACAAGGAGCTTTAACTTTGTTGGCAAAGATGCAACTGGTTGATATTCTTTTGTTTCATATTGAGATTTAAAATATTTAATTAAAAATGCCTTTTTGTTTTTTGTTGGAATTGCACCAGACTTCACGAGAGCGACAAGTTGGACTTTTGTTGGCTGAGTACGCTCTATAAAATCATTGAAATTTTTAAACTTGCCATTTATGTTACGTTCATTAATGATTGTTTCAGCTAATACTGAACCGATGCCAGAAATTGCAGAATATCCAAATAAAACTTTATCATCTACAACAGAAAAACCCATTTCTGATTTATTAATATTTGGTGGTAAAATTTCAACTCCAAATTGTTTAGCATCAATAATATACTTATTAATCATCCCTGGCTTATTTTTATTCATATTAAATAAAGCCTTAAAGAAGTATGTTGGATAATGACACTTTAAATATGCAGTTTGTAAGCAAAGAACAGCGTAGCTATACGAATGCGACTTGTTAAAAAGATAGCCCCCCTTGGTTGATAGGTCATCACTAATTTGTTTAGCGAGCTCTGCACTATATCCATTATCAATAACTTCTTGATAAAGTTTCGCCGATTCTTGTTTAACAAGTTCTACATTCTTCTTTCCGATAGCCTTCCTAAATAAGTCTGCTCCTCCATAACTTCTTCCACCAAATTTTCGAACTATATCTAATAGTTGTTCCTGATAGATCATACATCCATACGTTTCTTTTAAGATTGGTTCCATATCAGGGTGAATATATGTAACTTTTTCTGGATGCTTGCTACATTCAATATATTCTTCAAGTGCCCCCATTGAGTCTGGTCTATATAAAGCCAACACAGCAGAAATCTGTGATAACTCCGTTGGTTGTAATCTTATCAATAAATCACGCATTCCAGCACTTTCCACCTGAAACACTCCGTTTGTCCTAGCACTACTTAACAGCTCGTAAGAAGCTTTATCAAACTCAAATGCAGGATTGTTTATATTTAAATCCCAATCTGATACGCCAGCTCCGAGTTGAGTTTCTTGCACCAACCCTAATGATGAGACTCCTAAAATGTCATATTTAATGATTGAAATCTCTTCTACAATACGCTTATCTACTTGAATAACATGTTCACCTTCTGGACCAAGCTTCATTGGCATAAAGTCTGTTACCTTACCATCAACAATACCAACTCCACCTGCATGTGTCGATGTTGTTTTCACTCTACCAGATAAATGACTTGCAATATCAAATAACTCTTGGTATTTGGGATTTTTTGCAATCTCTTTGTTGTTCTCTAAACATTCTTTGAATGTCGGATAAGTAAAACTTTTACTAAGTTTATCCATTTCTTTATATGGGAAACCTAAAACTTTACCAACATCTTTGAGGGCTACAACAGGTGTAATAAAAGAGAAGTTAATGATTTGACACACTCTATCTTCGCCATATTTACGCATCAAATAATCAATAACTATACCTCTATCAAATACGTCAGTGTCCGTATCGGGCATAGATACGCGTTCAGGATTAAGGAATCTTTGGAATATAAGACCATATTTTATTGGATCTATATCAGTTATTTCTATCGTGTAACATACAAGACTACCTGCACAACTACCTCGTCCTGCTCCAACTTTATTGTTATTTTCTTTGCACCATTTTATAAAATCAGCTACAATCAAAAAGTATCCATCGAAACCCATTTGATGAATGACATTAAGTTCATAGTCAATTCTTTCTCTATATTCTTTTTGCTTATCATCATCTAACTCGTTAAATTTACGTTTATTCCACCCAATTTCAATGGAATGTTTTAAATACTCGTAGTTATCCGAGAATCCTTCTGGTAATGGAAATGTTGGAAGTTTTGGTGCTTGAAATGGCATATTTACAACTTCACACATATCGGCAATCTCATTAGTATTAGCCAAACCAATATTAACAGATTCAATACCTATTTGTTCATCAAGCACATTATGTATCTCTTCTTCCGACATTAAATAGCAATCACTATAACTCTCAGACATTGTTTCAGAATCATGCGCAATCTGTACCAATCTACCCTGATAATATAAATCTTCTTTTGTGGCCGCATGAGAATCTGTCGTGATTATCCATTTTGTATTTGTATCTTTGGCGAGTTGAAGAATTTTTTTGTTATATTCCTCCTGGTCTTTATTATTACTGTGTGCTTGTAGCTCTAAATAGAAATGCGGAAATACGGATTTATATTCATAAACATAGTCTAAACACTTTGAATAATCTTGTTCTCGCGCAAGTTTAGAAGCCAAACACGCAGAACTTACAATTAAATCATTTGCATAAGGAGCCATATCTTGAATAGTTACACGAGGACGATAATATTTACCGTGAAGTTCGGATAAGGTAATAAGTTCATTTAATGCAACCCTACCTCGTTCATTCATGCAGATTGCAATAAGGTGAAAGTATTTGCTGTCTGGATTTTTTTCACTACGATCAAAACATTCATAGAATTCAACGCCGTACAACATTTTTACTTCAGGATAGTCTTTTTTAAGCTTATCAAAATAACACCATGAAAAAGCATTTCCGTGCTCAGTAATACAAAATCCATGCAGCCCAATTTCTTTTGCTCTATTTAAATACTCTTCGCATGTTGCGTATCCATCGAGCAAACTATACATAGTGTGGTTATGAAGACCGCTGTACATAAGTTGAATCCTCCTGACTCTTTTTATATGAAAATTCTCCAAAACATTTCTCTTCTGCTTCTTTTCTTGCTTGCTCTTCGTCTTTTTTATTGACAAAACTCGTATAATAGAATGTATCGTTAATCTTACACGGCAAATGCACCCATTCGGATTTATTCTTGAAATCTAAACACTTCCATGGCTCGGTGCAGTCGAGCTTACAATAGCCTAATTCTTTCTTAAGACAATCTTTACAAGTCATTTTTTGCTCCTTCGTTTCTTCACAGTATTTATTCAATTGTCTATCTCCTTTACTTATACTTATTTTTCCAAGCCGTAATCAGCTCATCCAACGTTCTCGGTACATACCCATCCAAAGCATCATACAGCCACAACTTATAATATGCCCACAGCTATCACTGTTTGTAGTTTTAGAAGCAACCATTTCTCTTGTCCATTTTTCCACAAAACCCTGTTCTCTTGTCGTATGTGTGTGCCCATGCACCATCCAGGTCTTTTCGTCATAAGAACTTTTATAACACATAATTGGATAGTGACAAAGAATCACATGTCTGCCGTCGTCGGTAATCTCTTTATATTCTTTAATATCTTGGAAATACTTCTTAAGCTTTGCGGACGGGCTTTTAATGTCATGATTACCCTTGATTAACTGCTTGTTCCCATTAAGCTGCTCAAGAATTTCAATCCATCTATCTTCTTTTTGCCAACAGAAGTCGCCACAAATATAAACGGTATCTGCACCCGTCACAACACTATTCCAGTTGTTGATTAGCGCCTGATCCATTTTTTCTACAGTAGACCAAGGTCTATTATCAAAACGAATAATATTGCTAACAATGTCCAAAATGTAAATCACTAATGTAATATACTTTAGACATATTCATCACCTCCATTAATTATTTTGTATTGTTAATCAACATAAACTATAACAACATCCGATGCTTCCATCCTATATCCAAAACATAAATTGCCGGAGTCTGCTATAAGCGCCAGCTCGTCTTGGTTAAACCCATAAGGGTTACTCAATATCCTATACTTCATAGTACCATACCCACGACCAATGCATTCAATACAACAATATTCGCGCAAATCGTCTATTGTACAATTAGATTGTTTAGTCTTATAGTCTACATAGCACCATTTTACTTTTGGCTCAAGTTTCTCATATGTTTGTCTATTGATGTTAGCTTTTTCTATACCATCTTTGTCAAACGCCCAACAACTATATACTTTTTTATTCAACACTATTATTCCTCCATAAACTTCCTAAATGTACTATATGCATTCTCGTCTTCGCATTCGAGCCAAATACCATCAGACCATTCAAGGCTGTACATTGCACCAAGAAGAGATTTTGCGCTTACTACGTATTGATGGTCGTTGTTTGTAAGATAGACATTTCCTTTTATTCCAGATGCTACATTGACAAAATCACTAATGGATGATGCCTTGTCAAGATTAAGTTTCACTCTCATATTTTATTCTCCTTTGTGTAAGTTATTTTGTATCGTATGTATTATATCACCGTTTGTTTTATATGTCAATAGCACGCAGAAAAGGTTTACAAATTTTTCACATTTGTAAACCAAGTCTTCATTAGTGTATTTTTAATTTTTCAAATATAGGACTACTATTTGTTTCAACCTTTGTTATAGACCCATCTTTTATAATGTCATATAAATAGTATTTTGTATGAAGCGCATCTGATGTAATGATTTGTACAGGGTTATTATGTTCGTCCTTGTATGTAACACAGAGTTTCTGATTCTTTGGTATTTTAATTTGCATTACTGCACTCCAATCTCACTCATCCTTATATAATTTTGGAAGCGGCATCCACGCAACAACCTTATAGAAGGCACTTCCCAAGAACCACCCGAATACCTATCCCATTCGAGATACCCATAATGATTGTCGCACCAATGCCACTCGCCATCATCAAATGCAATACGTCTTGCTATACTATATTCCGCATAACCATCGTGTTCGTCATATGTATGCACAAGCGTTACCAATACATGCTTCTGGCATTCTGGCAATCCTTCACTGCATTGAATCCATCTGTCTTCCTTGTTAATCTTGTATGTTTTAATTAACCCAATTCTCTTTAGAAATCTATAAAACCACGATTCTTTTTTCATGCTTAGCACCTTGTTTCCATCTCTTCATCAGAAATAACTTCTTTTTCAACCATACCGCCAAAATGTTCCCTGATAAGTCTAAGCCAATCATTTTCTGAAATTCTATGATCAGAAGCCCATTCAATACCATTTACTTCAAGAATCTGCCAATCACCAGATTCAGAAGTTGTTAACTTAACAAGTTTCTCCATATATTTACACCTCTTAAAAATCTTTATTTTATTTCACAATTTTTGCTCCACATCTTGGACAATAATTTGGAAGTAGCCACATTGTTAATTGCGTAAAATCAGTATTGCAACAAGAAAATACTCGTTTTAATTTTCCATTCTCCATAGTTTGAATAATGTGCCCATACTTAACCTGTTTGTAAACAGTTTTGTTTGAACGTCTATTGCTCGTATTGCTTTCTGGTAACTTAAGAGATTTTGCACACGTATCCATATTCTCCACTCTATTTAATAAATCGTTTCCCACAATTTGGGCAAAATTTAATTTCAACAATGTCCTGCGACACAAAATTTTGATTTACGTCCTCATAATATCTAACGCGCAGCGCTCCCTGTCTGTTTACAGACACTTCAAGCCCACTATACTCGGTGCTTTGATTTAATGGTACAGAATCATTATCGTCTCTTTCACAATATGGATATTTCATAATGTTATCCTCGCATTTACAAATACTTTATTTTCTTTTATTTTGAAACAGAATATCAACTGTCGCATCGCAAATATACCCATCAAAAATGTCGCTATATATCCAATCCATTTTACTATAATCTTCCCAGAGCCACATACAATTACAATGCTTACAAGATGCTTTAAAAGCATGTGCCCACCCAGCAGTTCCACTCATACAAGTAAGATTGTATTCAACCTGGTCGCGATAAGAATAATCATCATTGCTGCTGCCAATTTTGTTTCCATTGTCATCATATTCAGCAAGGTAATCCATGTCAGGTATAAGTATCTCTTCTCCGAATGTTTTAATAAGTTCACCAAATAAATAGTAATAAAAACAAATTGGAATGTTATGGGAGATGAGATATGCTTCTATATCAGTTGCTACATTACTATGATAATTGTAAACATTATAAATATATTGTTTCTTCACAAGTTTTCTCCATATCCTAAGAATACATTTTAACAGTCTATCTTTGCGACATCTTCTGTAAGTACAAATCTGTCTTTCATAAAATGCCCGAACCCAACACATTTGTCACCATCGAGAACCAGCCTACAGGGTATGTTTCTTATATCCGTCAAATAAACCCCATCTTCTCTGGATAATTCAAACATCTCGATGAACGCTTTAAGAATATACCCAAGATTTCCAGTGTTATTGTACGAGCTCATAGGGGACACATTACTACACCTGATAACAAAACAGGTCACATTTCCGAAATGTGCAATTGTATTGATATTCACATCTTCAATAAAATTATTCTCAATTTTATAACCAATTTCTTCAATATCTTTCTGTGTCTTAATGATATCTTTCAGCTTCATGTATATTCTCCTTTTAAATTTTTTGCACCATTTTGACTTTTACGAATGTGCCATAATCGTATGGCAAATCAAAATGAATTATTTTTGTTACCTCTAAAATTTTTTACTGCTATAATTTTGTCAGGTTACGCAGGATTGCTAATTAGTGCGTTTCCGCATGTAATTCTGTCACTGTCCTCTTCTTTGCTTGGAACGAACACTATCACATCCCATCCTTCTTCCAATAAAGGCTTTTCAAAATCTCGGTATACGTCATAATCCTCATAGGAAGTCGTTACATCAAACCCATTGTACACTGCGCTGTTCGTCTCATGGATGGGTGTAATCTTAACGATAAATTTCTCCTTATCAAACAAAGTGGACAATTTCTTTGCGTTAAGGATTGTATCTTTAGTTACCGCAAAATTTAATGTATACTTTCTTCCTACTGGCATAGGCAATTTAGCGGCGATGGTAGAGATTTCATTGAGATTTAGACTCATTCCGTTGAACTGGTCGTTTCTTTGGGTGTCATCTGTACTGTTGATACTGAACTGTAACCCGGCTTCTCCGCCGTATTTCACGTTCTTGATTTCGCACCATCTCAGCAAGAATTCTTCGAGCCTTTTATTTGCCTTTGGTAGCATAGTAGAAACCACAGGATGCACTGTCTTTGCCCGGATATGTTCTGCGACCAAACCATTTAATTTATCGCTTGTGAAATCTATTACGTTCCAATTAAACGTAGGTTCTCCCATTCTTGCAAAATGGACATTAAATCTATTTGTGTGGTCTACGTCCTCATATTCTAGAATTGTTTTAATCTCATAAATAAGTTCTTCAAGTGTCACGTTACCATGAAAACCGTATTTCGGACAATCACAGAACTTACATTTCATAGGACATCCCTTTTGTGTACTAATGGTTGCAACCCATTTGTCGGTTAAGTCAACTTCGTGATGTTTTACTCCGTTGATTTCCTTGCGAAGTCCAAGAAACTCTGCTTTGATATTATTTTCTTTACCATAATCTCCAACAGTCAAAAACTCCAATTGTTTTTCTCTGTCTACATAGATTTTACCTGTATGTGTTTTAATAATTTCCATAATATTATCCTTTCATACTGAAATCATTTGCCGCCGGAACCCACCAAGACCCATCAGGCATAATAGATGCATATCTTTCATTAGATACGCTATTCATTTTTTCAAATTCTTCAAGAGTTAATTCCCATACCTCAAAATTTTCAAAATCATCAATCTTTCCGTGAAAAATATTCTTTGGATAAATGCCTATTTTTTCAAACACAGGCATCAAGTGTTCGCCAAGTATTTTCCTTTTATCCGACATTTAGAGTGCCCCTTTAACAATTTTTTCGTTAACAGACATCACAAATTCCTGAATCTTCTCATAATCTGGATTTTCTGGAAGCTGTGTGTTCTTTTTTGCGTCTTGTAGCCTTGTCTCAAACTCTTCAACAATTTGATAAAACTCAGATGTTGGCTGGCGATTTTCATCAAGATATTTTCCATTACGGATTTCCATGAGAAAGTCATGATCTTTTTCTCTATAAGTAACAATCTCTCCATTTTCAAGAATATCAAGACACATCAAATACAAACGAATTAAATGTGTCATATGCTTTGCAAGTTTATTTTTTTCAATGGCATGGGAGTTTCGTTTGCCTATCTTCGCATAATCCTTTACAATGGTATTCATTTCACCCCACATGCCCTTGTAATCACGTAGTGGGTAATGTGTAAGGTTAATATCCATAAAGATTTCAGAATCATATTCTTCTCTATCAGATTTATCTACATATAACCTAATTGCATCATCTCTGTACGGAGCAAACTTCTCTTTGAATGTAACGCTTGCGTTCTGTATAGAATTCAAAATGTGCCGTTCCTGCTCGTTTTGGCTAACAAGTCTCGCGGATTTATTTGATAAACGCCATAATTGCTGATTTGCGTATCCACCAAAAGAATGCACACACTTTTTTGAAAGAAACAAATGTCTATTGTCTATTAGTTCTTTTCCGACAGGAGACAAATAAAAATAGTGTTCCGGTTTGCATCCAAGTATCTCAATTGTATTTGGATTACAATTTATTAGAAGAGAAATGAGCTTGTTAAAAGAATAAATTGTTGTATCAGTGTCCTCATTGACGAACTGTTCGAAGTTCTTGTTTGTAAGAATTTCTTCTTTAGAGTTTAAAGCGCAACCTCTGATATCGATATCTGATATTGCAGTATTGGTTCCATAGGCGTAGCTACCGCCAAAGGTTAGTAATATAAGGTTGTTTCCTAGATGCTCGTTATTTCTTAGAAAATCATATTCTGCGCCACCAAGCATTTTTTTAATTTCTGCTATTGTCATCCTTGATACCTCATTATTTTGTACTGTACCAATATTATACTCATATATTTCTATTTGTCAATAGTCTCATTCAATTATTTACATTTTATTCATAAATAACCAAAAAGGAGGAGCAATTTTATGAGCCCCTCCCTTCCTATATTACTTATCAATACTATCCAAGACTTCCTTAACTCCTACAAGACCACTATAACCTTCGCCGTCACCAGAAGTAATAATTGTCTTTACAGAGGAATTAATAGCTTCAACTGCCTTTGCTTGCACATTAAGTTCTTTATCTCTGAAGTACTCGTCGGTAAAACCCTTCTGTTTTTCAAGTTCGGCTTCTTTCTCAAGTTTAGCTTGCTGTACCTTAAGCTCTGCTATCTTTACTTCAGCTTCCTGAGCAGACACCTGAGCCTCAGCCGCCTTTGTTACTTCATATGCCGCAGCATCCGCTTCAGCCTGTCTCTGTAGCTGTTCTCGTTCAGACTGCGCTTTCTGTTCATCTACAATCTGCTGATTTACTTCATTCTGACGTTCACGTTCAAGCCTTGCGAGCTCGACCTCATTCTGCGCTTTCGTTTTCTGGTCAATTTTTTCCTGAATGTCTGTTGGAAGAATTAATGTACCAATTTCAAATCTTACAAGCTCTACACCATAAATGTCCGCTAATGTCTCAGATAGAATCTTAAATACTTCCGACTGAATTTCTACACGAGATGACTGGATATCATAAACAGAATACGCTTGGGAAACAGATGAAAGCTTGCCTTTTGTTAGACCATAAATATCATTATCTACAATTGCATCAAACGACTTTGTTCCAAAAGATTTGATAATCTTTTCAATATCAACTGGGCGTACACTGATATAAATATCAGCATCAATATTCTTACCTTCTTGAGATGCAATCTGCATACTCATATCCTTCTTATTATCACCCTCGGCAAGACCCGTCCAGTTGCAGCTAATCAAAGTAGTTGGATAAGTAATGACATCTTGAGTGATAGGGTCAATACTAATTCTACCTGTACGTTCCTCATTAATAACAGACGTGCCTGGAATGACATTGTCATCTTCTTTGGCATTTCTATCATACACATATCCAACATATCCTGCTGGTATTGTTTCGTGCGTTACACTGTACCCGATAATACAACCAAGAGCAACAATTGCAACAGCAATAAGAGATGCAATAAATTTTTCCATATTATGTTTATTTTCCTTTATTTTTTAAAATTCTTTTTTAGATATTTATATATTTCATCTTTAAATATAATAGCCATAACAATTGCTATTAAAAAGATTAAAACAATTCCTTTGATGGGCATATTAACCACCAATACCTAATTCTCTTAAAGCTCTAACGTAAGCTTCTTTCTGGAGTTCAATCTGCTCCTCGCGTCTTTCAGATTTTCTGCGAGCTTTTCTTTCGTTTCGTCTCTTATTATATTCTTTGCGCTCGTCTTCAGCTTTTGCTTTCTTTGTTCTTTCAGCATCATTGTTAATCATAACTTTGACTGCCCTGTCAATCAGTTTATTATAAATAGAACTTCCACCAACGAGCCTTTTGGTGATACAAATTGAAATGCCCTGTTCAACAGAAAACTGGTCGCTAGGATGAAGTACTGCTTTTTCAGTTGTACCATCTACAAATTCAACGATTACAATACGATTCTGATGAACAGTTACATCCTTGATATCTGGAACAAGTTCCTTGCAATTCTTCTTAAATCCATCTTCATAAAAGTTTGCAACCAGGTTGTTTCGCTGGTTCTTTGTGATGGTAGATTTCGTTTCAGGATCAACTTCTGGCTCTTTCTTTGTATTGAAATCCTCTTCTAAAAATGATACCAATTTATTGATAGTTTCTGGATTCATTGTTATCTTACTCGTTATAGATTGACCTGTAATACCAGTAGTCGTCATATTATCAAAACAAGTATTATTGCTATTAATCCCGGATGTAGATACACTCGTTGTGTAAGTAGTAGCAGTGTTAATTGTCATAATTAGTTCTCCTTTTCAATCTTTCTAAGCAGTCTTTCAAGTTTTCTGATGATGTTGCTACACTCTGTTTTTCGTGTTTTGAGTAAAGCAATGCGGTTTTCGAGAGTGAGGATTTCAAGTTCGATAGTGAGGATTTCAAGATTGTTCATTCTGTTTTTCTCCTTTTTTTATAAAAAATTATATATATTTAAATATTTTGCAATTCTTCATTAGACATTGCTTTTATTTCTTTCGTATGCCTTGGCAAGTTATATGTATCACACCATTTTCTTACAGTGCTATCTGTGACATTATAAATATTTGCTATCGCTACAAAAGATTTAAATTTAATTAATTGTTTTTTAAGCTCTTCTTTGGTAATAGCTTTATCATTGTTTATCATAATATGTCCGTTTACTTTCTCTTCTTCAATATAATATTTATACCATTTTGCTACAGTATCTCTATCTACTCCTAATGTTTCTGCTGCTGATGTAAACGTATTACATTGCATTACCTCAAATAATTTATCTTTTGAAACTTTGGGAATTTTTCGTTCTTTTTCATAACATTGTCTACATTGAGACGCGTCTTTGTTCATAAAATTTTTATTACAGCTTGGACATAGAACCTTGTAATCTCCATAGCCATCATAAAGTCTTTGACCATCTTCTGATATACCACGTTGTGCTTTTTCTTTTCTTTTTCTTTTGACAGTTTAGGTATTTTACAAGTTCCTTTTCCAGCAAAATTATCTGTTTGCGAATGACAGTTCGGACATAAAACTTGTAAATTATCAAAATCGTTGTTATGATGATTGCCATCTTTATGATGCAAATGAAAAGTTATTTCTTTACCCATCCAGTTTTCAATTCCACATATCTCACATCGTTTTTCTTTGTATCCTTCTTTATATAATTTTTTAAGTAATCGTTCCGATTTATATGATGTACCATTTTGCAAGGTTTCATTTAATGGTATTGCTTGACCAAAAGGTATTTTTCTATCCCTTGATAATTGCCGTATATTTTCGTTTTTTCTATTTTCATTAATTATTGATAAATCTAAATTATATTCATCAATAATCTTTCTTAAAGTTGTCATATTAGCGCCATGTTCAGACATTCCTAATTTTCTAAGTAAATCCGCATAACTATTGGATTCATTTAAGAGATTTTGAAGCTCTTGTGGTGTATAATCATATAATTTACTTGCCATACATATATTATCCTTTTATAAAACGGGCGATATCAGAGTCGGACTGATTCTTCAACTTTCAAAGAGTTGCTTGCTAACCGTTACAATAATCGCCTATAGCGCCACCGGGTGGCAGCTCTTTATGCCGAGTAAGCCGCGACACCAAGTTAAAGTGTCTAACATCCTCACCCTTTGGTAATACGTACTCCCGCAGGGAAAACTCAAATACCTTTCGTGATATTCGTCCTAATTGGAATTTTTATAAAAGCCTTTAGATGTCATTGAGCTTTTTAAAGTGGTCGAAGATGTCGGTACCGCCCCGCTTTTTCGCATCCCAAATGCGAAGTGTTACTTTTACACTACATCCTCGATTGAAGTTGCTGTTTATAGCAACTTAGTTTCATGCGAGTGGAAGGAATCGAACCTTCGGCAACTACTTTATAAGAATAGCCCCATCACCACTTGGGTACACTCGCTTAGTAACGGAACAAACCTTTTCATCAGTTGTTAACTCTTTGGTTATTGCACGTCGCGACATCTCACTTCTACTACAAAAGATTTTCGGAGAAGTCACCACGACCTGAATGACGTTTGTTCCACTGGAGCAGTATATCAGATTTGAACTGACCCTTATGCCTTGGAAGGGCATCGTGCTTGCCGCTAACACTAATACTGCATCAAATGCACCTTTGGAGATTCGAACTCCAGACACCATGATTAAAAGTCATGTGCTCTTCCAACTGAGCTAAAGGTGCATATTGGCGGCGGAGGAGGAATTCGAATCCCCGGACTGGATAAGTACCAGCACAATAGATTTCAAGTCTACGCCCTTATAACCACTTGGGTACTCCGCCACATATAACTAATCACTTTATAAAAGGTAGGACTTGAACCTACATCTCCTATGTTTTACCACAAGTATTTTAACCAATTAAACTACTGAGGAAGATGCACCTCAAATATGATTGCTGTAAGTGACTATTTTTAATACCGGAAACCGGGCTCGAACCGGTACGTAACTCTCGTTACACTGGATTTTCTTACCACTCTACATCGCTATAGCCGCATTGAATATGCGTTGTGGTCTGGACTATGTCATCACCATATCATTTGATTTAGGTGGCTGGTATATAGTCTCTACACATTTATGTTCTAGATATTGCAACAAGAACAATTTAGCACGGCGTTCTGTGTTTGCCTTCGCCGTTTAGCCAGCTTATACCATCAAGGTTTCCCTTTAGGCACTCTCTATGATTATTCATAGCGTATGTATCAACATACGAAACACATCAAAGTCCAGTGCGTCTGCCAATTCCGCCACTCCGGCATGTTAATTGAGCCTTTCGGCTCAATTATTTTGTTGTGTACAAATTATACCACAACTTACTTTATTTGTCAATAGCCAGTCAAAGTCGTTTACATTTTGTTTACAAACTCCTTAATAGCTTCTTCAACTACATCGTACCTTTTATCATTCAACTGCTCAATTAAACACTTGTATGGATCAACTTCGCCAGACATAACCATCTTAATAAGGTTCTGACTATATCCAGAAAGAAGTACTACACCAAGCTCATTCTGCTGAATTGGAACTACATTGCTATAAGACTCATTAACATTCCAGAATATCAGTCTCGGAAGCTGATATCCATACGTTAAATACTTCTGAGCAATCTTTTCAAACAACGTCCGATTAAAATTGAACGCTCTCCCGTCAAACTGCAAATCGCTAATAACTACGATATTCTTAGGCATATCTTCCTGATGCATATTACTGTTAACGGCAGTCTGCAGAATTAAATCAAACACAGCCCTAATATTAGTATTACTACAATCAGTCTCCTGATAAGTCTTTACAAGTTTCTCTCTCAACGTATCCATGCCATCAAGGCTAATCAGTTTCGGCTTCGCCCCAAAAGTAATGAACTTGTTATGAAACTCGCCAGTGCTTCTCTCTGCCATATAAATCGCCATGGCAGTACTAACATCCATAGGCTTTCCCATCATAGAACCAGATCCATCACGAACCACTAATGTATTTTCAGTAGTTAATGTCGGCAGTGCTTTCCACAAACCTTCAAGTGTTCCGTTTAGTGTCTCAAGTTCTCTTGAATATCCATAATTACGACTATATTTATGTACAATATCATCAGGAAATAATACAGAAGCATTAATCTTGACATCGCCATTAGAAAGTGCATTAAGATATGCTCTGCGGCGCTCCTCGTCATTTCTAAGAAATGCACTGTTATAAATAAGATTCGCACGAGAAGGAACTGCTTCGTAGTTAATCTCACTCCACTTCTTGGCAGACATTTTACATTCCACTACATCAATATAGTGACGCATCATAGAAAGCATCTGTCTATATTTCCTTGGAGTCATAGATAGATACTTACAAATAATGGCAGCATATCTTTTCGTTTCCTGAGATGACGCATTAAGTGACGGAGCCCATTTGGATAGCAGAGAAATTGACTCGTTACTACTCATGTTCTTTTTATCTTCGTCGAGCTGTTTCTTAATGACCGCTAATACATCGTATTTAACGTCACTGTCAAGCAAGCACAATAAATCGTCCCATCTGCCAAACTCAGCCACAAGCTTTAAAACACTACAAACCATATCTGGCTTAACATCAACTAAATGCTTCATGACTACTCTGAACAATCTGCGTTCACCAATCCCCTGTCTGCAATCTCTTGCGTAAAACAGCCAGCGCATCGCTAGTACAGGGTTTTCGTAATAAGCATCCATGAACTTATTAATAATCTCGCTTTCTGGACGCTTTCTTAGAGAAGTAACAGAAAAGTTAATATCAAGCAGCTTCTTTCCAGACGTTGCGTATCCGACCGCTCCATTTGTTGTTAAACACTTTTCGTTGTTCAATTCATTTTGTAATTGAGTCATAAATCCCATTTTCTTTTCCTCCCAAATGTAATTTATAATCAATCCTAGACACTTTGGTTTTAAGAATTACAAGTTCTTTCCGACAAAGTTGCTGTACGTGTCTAAAGATATAATTATTAACGAGAGACTATGAATTAATAGCTTTTTAATATGTAAAAATAAAATTGCTGTAAGTCTCTCTTTTTTAATAACAAGACGCATTTAAATTTTAATATCATTATATTCAAAAATTTAAAATTGCTGTATGCGTCTTTAACGGGGCAGGACAGGTTCGAACTGTCGCGTGCTTTCACACCTACTGACTTAGCAGGTCAGCCTCTTTACCGCTTGAGTACTGCCCCAATTTGTGCTGAGAACGACGAATCGAACGTCGCATCGGAACTTGCATTCAAAATTTCATAAGATTGCTGTGAAAGCTCGATTGCTAAGCTCATTAAATTTTTATGTTCCTGTCTTGCCACTTGACTACTCTCAGCATGTTACAAGGCACCAAATAAATTTTTTCAAATACAAAAAATTATTATATATTGCTGTTAGTGCCTTTGAAATTGCTAGACTCATTGTTTTTGCGCTATAGATTATCAGTCTATTTCATTAATCAATATTGCTGTATGAGTCTAAAAGAGTGGGAGTAGGACTCGAACCTACAACTACGGCTACCCAAAAAGCATTTATAACGTTGCAGTTTAAGCTTATTACTAAACTCGTTTTTTACGTGTTCTAACCAATTGAACTATCCCACTCATTTGTTGCTGCTTTTAACTTCATCTGGAGCAGCTAACCAGATAAGCAATCACCTTCATCCTCAGCATTATCTGGTAGGAGTCTATACAGTTTGCTTGTAGTATAGATTTTCTATTGAGGTTAGTTATTTTGTCGTGCTCCCCTCAACGTGATAATATTATATCACGTCACAACTCTTTTGTCAATACCTATTTTGCAACGTTTACAATTCGTTCATAACTTAGATTAATGCGCCGCTATATCTGCTTTATTCAACTCAACTATTTCGTTAAACAATTCTTCTCCGAGAAGCTTTCTATCTTTCTGCATTGCCTTTCCTGACTGCTTCCATGCAATATAAGGTCTCATATGCCAAACAATAATGATTGCTACATCAATAGGATTAATAACATCTATATAATCATAAAACAATGACATATACGAAGATACATGTTCATGTCCATAATAATGGCATTCTTCTGTTATCTCTCCTTTTTTGTTTAGAAATGTTGCGCAAAACGGTTTGCCACAATCATGCAGGAATGCAGCAAAATATGTCTCTACATCACACCTATTATACAAATATCTTGCTGCTTTTCTACAGTGCTCTCCAAGAGTTAACGAATGATGTTTATTGTGTTGATCATAACCCTTGTACTTCTCGTAAAACTCCGGGAGATGCCCATAATAGCCTGTAAATTCTCCATATTCAATTCTAACATCATCAAAACCTTCATATTTAGCTGGGACCCAAAAGTTCATATACATACGCTCAATCACTTCTTCAGAAACATTGCGTTCACGTTGTTCATTACGTTCTATGCATACTTCATAAGGGGTGGCAATTAAAACAGCAATCTTTTCACACGGTATATTATTAAGAGATTTGACAAATTCCATGCGAGACTTGTATCTAATATTACACGCATCATATATACAATTGACACCATTAGTCAAATCTTCTTTAATACGTCTATGAAGTATTTTGAAAACTTCATCGTTATTGTTTTGATTGTTAATATCCCCTGTAAGTTCTTCACGAATTGCATCACTGCTATGAATATTTGCGCTATATTCTTTAGCAAGTTTTTTTGCATATGTGGACTTTCCGCTGCCTGGAAGCCCTACTAAACAAAAACATTTAACCATAACTATTCCTCATCTGGCTCTTCGAACCCAACACCAAAAATTTTTCAAAAACTCGTCAATGCTCATTCGCTATTTTCATCCTCACAGTCATCTTCAACCCCCAACGACTTGTATATTTCCTCTTTAGCTTCAGACAATGATTTATCAATTTCTCGTTTAGCAAGTTCTTGCGATGTTGGCTTTAGCCATTTGTTTTTAAAATACTTAATGTCTTTTTCATAAGTGTCTTCGCATATATCTCCAGATTTATACCAATCGCAACTATGAATAAGACACAACATGTCCCAGCACAATTCAGAAATTTGTTTATCTTCCATCGGATTGATCTTTCGAGCGCTCATTGCTTGCGAAAAGCCTGTTTCTCCATAATCTGGGCACATCCAACTAAATAATTCATAAGCAAGACTGTCGTTTTGATAGTTCCAACGTCCACCACTCATAGTTATTACCACTCCTTTTTTACTTCATCATCCCCTGGACAACTTGTTCAATAAGTGATGCCAATCCCATTCCGTGATATCCAGTCGAAAGCGCAGCCAAGCGATTGCTAACTTCATTTACTGTCTTTTTATGAGTTTCATCAATAATTTCTTCCACAATTTGCTTTGCCAAGGACGACATCTGTTTCTGGAACTCTTCGGTAGATGTTATTTTGTAAACAGCTTCTTTAAGTCTATTTAGGCATTCACTCTTAATAAGTTTATCTACTTCAGAATCATTACAATTCCAATACGAACTCTCCCTATGGTTCAGTTCTTGCCACGCTTTTTTTGCGGCACTCATCATCTCTTCTTCGGAAATTGATGCGGCAAACAGTTTTGCCATTTCTTTTCCAAAAACTTTATTAATTTCAGTATTCAGTTCCATACTAATTCTCCTTTTAGTTATTTTGTTGTGTTATATTAAAATCTTTAATAATGCACTGTGGCTGCAACACACCATCATGTGAATTTACAGAGCAAGTGACTACTGCATCAAATGTGATTATGTCATTTTCATCGCCCCAGTCACATGCAAATTTCAATAACTCATTATTGTCTTCTAATTTAAAAGCTACATACTTCACTCCACAATATTCAAACGCAACACTATCATGATTCTTGCCTTGGACGTAAATATCTTTGCGAGCGACATTAATGTCGGTCACAGCAATAATTGGCTGTTTTATGCCTGTACACCACACCCAATCGTAGCTGTCAATGTCTTTCACAAAAGTAATGTCAAGGTCGTTGTAGTCTAAAACAAAATCGCACAAATAAGAGCTATCATAGATAATATCCTTAAGCTGTTCGTTGAGCATATCTTTAGCTTTTTGTAGATCAGCTTGTTTTATCTCAGAACCAGCCGCACTCGAATGTCCAACACACTTGAATAACCCTGTATTATTTAACAGTTCCTTTAAATCTTCAATAGGTGAGTTATCATAATTTCTTAACGACCCACCAAGTATTCCATTGCCAATGTATCTTAAAACAACAACAGGACGTTTAATGCTGTCTGCAAGTTTCATAGCTGATAAGCCTATAATTCCAGCGTCACCATCATTTGCCACAATAATAGATACTTTGTCGTCATAATTTACTGCTTTTTCCAATGATGCGTACAACTTGTCACGCATTTTATCTTGGCGAGACTTAGCGTTTTTGCATAAACGAACGGCTCTTTCGTAAATATTTTCTTTAACAGTTTCGCCTGTTCGTTTTTTGTAATCAAACTCTTCGTAGTCTTCGATGAATGCCCTAAATAATAATTCGCGTTCTTCATGTGAGCCGATTCTAATGATAGCATTCAGGATAGGACTTATATTCCATGCTATAGTTGTCGGATTTATTTTCCCTTTCATGGAAAAATCTTGTGCTTTAATCAGTGCTTCAAGCATTTTGTTTTTAATATTGCAAAATCCTTGATTGACATAATACCTTGTGGGAAAGCTTCTCAAATCCATAACATCAGAAACTTGTGCTAACGCCACAAGGTCAAGATAGTGTTCTGCGTAAACAGTCCAATAATGTTCATCTAACACTCTTAAAAATTCAAAAGTTATTCCTGCACCAGAGAAGTCTTTGTTGTTATAGTTTGGACTCGCTTGATTGTTAACTACAATAGCCTTACATTCAATATCACTTGGTTCAATCTGATGATGGTCAAGCACTATACACGAAACACCATTGTCAATTAACTCATTTAGTTCTATGATGTCATTTGACCCCGCATCTGGGATTATAAAAAGTTTTGTATTTTCTGGTAATTCAAAATCTCCACTATCCATTTTTGATAATCCATGACTTTTGTTACTATTATGTAAAATATACGATACTGGATAATTCGAATTCAAATTCTTAATATACATATACATCATTGCTGCTGATGTGTATCCGTCAACATCCGTATCGCATAGTATACATACTTCATCACCCACTTCGAAATGCTCTACAAAGCACTTAACAGCTTTGTTAATATTATCAAGATTATTATAATCATCGCAGCAAGATTCACTTAAATGTAAATATCCATCTTGATCTTGTACTCCTCTATTACTAAGCACTTGCTTAATAATATTATTTCTATCATTACTTCCAATTAACTTATACTTCAAATACTCTTCACCTCAATTTACACAATATTGCAAATATTATTCAAGGATGTGTGTATTACTTATCTGGATAATCATCAAAGCATGCTCAAGAAAATAATATTTATTTGTCTATTAACACATTACTTAATAGCTTTTTCTTTTTCTATCTCTATCTGTACTAATGAACCATTTTTACCAGGGATTGTCGTAAACATTATGTTTGTACTCAACGTATTACTCCCCACAAAAGAACATACCTTATCTCCATAACGCCCCACCGCATCGACAGTATCCCTCTCAACCGTCATAGATACCAAAGATGGATAAACCAATTGTGTGATATACACTTCATACTCATTCATTTCTGTTTTCACTTTCACATAAAATGGTGTACCATTAGTAAAATCTATAAAAGACATATCAAAATAGCTTGTTCCACAATATGGACATTTGTTTTTGTCAATTTCATAAACAGCTCCACAATTTGGACAATTCTTACCTTTTGGCATATTACTCACCTTGCTTTTTAACAATTATTTTGTACTGTATGAATTATACCATATATTTCTCATTTGTCAATACCTATTTGAAAATATTTACAGTTTATTAACAATAAAAAAAAGAGGGGAGCCGAGCTCCCCAATTTATTACACGTACTTAACCAGCTTTACATACTTTAAAGAAATCCATCCAATTCTACTTTTAAGCAACCCCCATCCATTCTTCTCTTCAACAATAGTGTATACTTCATTCTTCTTAATAGTAGTAACCACCTTGTATCCTGTTCCTGGGCCAGATCTTACATTCAGCGCATTAGCGGTTACTTTTGCTGTATATGCCTTAAATCCTTCTTTCTCAATCTCTTTCAAATCTTTCTCGTCAACCCATCCATATGCTGTTGATCCACCACCACTAACTGCAACAACCATATAAGGATGCTTACTCTTTCCAACGCGATATACTTTTGTAACTTTCACTTTGCCCGGTTTACAAGTATATCCATGAGTGGCGTCGGATGACTTATAGTGGGTGTTCCCTGTAAACTGTACAACGTCATTCACCTTGAAGTCTGTGACAGTTGTTGATGTATCGGTTGATGTATTAAAAGAATTAGAAGAACTTCCGCCAGCGTAATACTTCTTTACCGTTGTCAAAAAGTTATTCCACAACCCTTTTTCTCTAATTGTCTGGGGGCAATTCTTGCCAGAAAAATCATGGTGCTGCTTTACTGCGCTAATTGTCAAATTATTTTCTTTAAGAAGCTTTGCAGTAAGCCATGCGGCGTTGTCCATAGATTTGTTAAAATCTCCGTCCGGATTAACACAAATCTCAATACCTATCGATGCCATATTGCCGCCTCCCTCTTTACGCCCATCACCTGCATGCCAAGCAATTTCATCGTCTGGAATGTGATGATATGCACAAGTGTCGTCAACGGTGTAATGCCAAGATACGTATGTTGTATTGGCTATTGCGAGATTTTTTAAATAGATTGAATGATTTTTTGCATTTGCACCTTTTGAAAAATTTCCTGTTTCATGGATTGTGATGAATTTCTTTGTTCGAACTTCTCCCGGTCTTACTTTTCCACCTTTCTGTGGAATAATATCTTCAATAATTTTCATTGTTGCTTGTCCTCCTTTATTATAAGTTATTTCTGTAGGCTGTGTTGTTGATGTTGTGTTTGAACTTGTTTCTGTCTTTAAATAAATCGCTAAAACATTATCTACTGGTCTATTGACTAAACTGCCAACGACCTTCTTCCCGTCTTGCAGCATCCTAACAGAACCGCCACCATCTAAGTTAATAGCATATGAGCAACCTAAATCACACATTAAATCCTGCATTTCGTTGAACAGCATCCCTGGATCTTCAACTGCCACAATATATACATACTGATTATTGAAACCCCACATCATTCGTTTTGCCTTATAGTTAAGATCTAAAGCGTCTGTAATGGTTGTTTTCCTCCCATCCTGAACCAATACTGGATAGCCAGAAACCCAATCTCTCCAACCGTCATTGATGTGTCCAAAAGCAATATCAGCGTCATTTTTCACGCCCACACCAAGTACACGAGCGCCGTCATTGGCTCTAATTTTACCTTCGTCAATCAACCCAAAGCACGGGATTCCCGATGACATGCCGAATAACGAGCAGTTTACTAAAAGATCAGGCTTTACTGTCTGCCTTTTATAAAAACTATCAAGCGTTTCAGCAGGTTCGTTGCAAGTTGCAATATCTATTTTTTTAATTTCTGTGCGAGGAATTTTTGCGATATGTACGTATGATTTGTTTGTTGGTGAATAAATTTCCATAATGTTCTCCTTTGTTTGTTAATTACTTTGTTGTGTTTATTTAATTTTATAAACATTGTTTTTAAATAGCACTTCCCAATTTGCCCAATTATCTACTGGGGACTGTTTGTCCCCAAGTATTCCTTTAGTATCCAGCATATAAGACAATGGAACTTGCTCCATAAACATATCAGCTTCTTTTTTAACTTCTTCTTCAACCTTGTCTTTATCATAACATATAATTAATGGTACATTCAAACGAGTTAATAAGTTCGCTTGATATCTAGAAATCCTGCTTCCGCATACTGCAACAGAACCAATACCATGTTCATATGCTATCATAACACTCTTTTCACCCTCGAAAATAGGACAATATCCTTGACGGGTAATCATATCAATTGTTTTGTTAAGTCCAAAAATATATTTAGATTTATTAAATCTTGTCATATAAATATACTTCTGCTCCCATGTGTCAATATGTTTTTTCATTAACCTACCTTTCAAGCCAACCAAAGACCCAATAGAATCAAAAAGGGGCAATATAACTCTATTGCTGCAAGGATCATACATGACATTAAATTCCCGTTGCGTCTGAGCGCTTATTCCATCATCCTCCCACATTTTATTGGCGGCATGAATATAATAATCAAGTATCTTATTGCTGATGGGACGTACTGGAACATCGTCTTCTATATCATTTGTAAATTCTTTATTCATCTTTGTAAGCATATGTAGTATCTGAAGACTGTCAGGTAGCTCTTCTTGTTCTTCGTAATAATCATACCCACAAACATCACATACCCACTTTAGCGCGTTAAAAAAATTAGTACCATTTACATATGCAACTAAGTCAAGTATATCTGTTGTGCGAATCTGCTTCCCTACAAGTAACTGTCTCGTATAATTGATAACAGTTAAATTTTCGTTAAGATAAACACATATTGCAGTAGGATTATCACCATCAACATTCGCGCACTGTATCATATTGCTACTTTGTTTAATATGATGGCATCCTAATGATGACAGCACGTCTGCTATTCTATTTTCTTCAAGAAGCTTCTCTTTTAGCAGCTGCACGTCCATATGCTGTCACCTCACTTTTACTATATGATACCATAATTATTTTGTTTTGTTAAGATGTAAACTTAACAGTTTTTTATATGTCCCAAGGCTTAAATACGTCTAAATTATATATATCTTGTTGTATGGCTTTAGCTTTTAATGCAATTACCCCTCCAGAGATAATGTATTTAATAGCTGAAATTATAATTTTTTTTAACATTTAATTTTCATCACCCCTTTCCATTGCATGTTTTACTGATTCTTTTTGTTCCAAGATGCGGCAATGTCTTTTTTAACTATAAGCTCGCAATCATCAAGTTGCGCCCAAATATTTCTATTTAAATCAACTTCAAAAATATAAATATCTCCTTTTGCGTTTCTTCTGTTCTTCAAAATTCTCATTGCCACATATTTTTGATTAGGATTTAATGAGTCTTCCCCATCTTCTCCCCATGCACTATGAGGGTTTTTAATTGCATACCTTTCGTATTCGTTCGGTAAAATATGCTTGAACATATATGCCCCATCTAGCAAATGATAAATTTGCGAGGCATTAGCAATATTGTCAATAGAAATATTTTCGATAGGTGTGTGAATCGCATTTCTATCAGCTTGTGCTGTAAATATACCCGCAACAGTTTTAACTTTTTGAATTGCTTCTGTAAATTTTGTTACTGTTTGATAAAATTGCAGCCACTGTGGCGCGTTCTTATCTGCTTTTCCGCTCCATGGTTTACAAGTATCATACCCAAGCACATCCACGCCCATAGTGACAGCAGATTGGTTTACCATGCGCACAATAGCCTCATCAGAATAATTCGAAGTGACATCTTTGAATAAAAATCTATTTGCCATATTTGTTTCCAAAAACATTAACACTTCCTGGACTTGATTGAACTCATCACTGTGTTCCTTGACTCTTTTCTTAAAATCTTCGACGGTTTCAATATAATCACCATTTGCGTTTTTATTCCTATATAAAAAATCACCGCTTCCATTCTCTTTATAAAGCCCCGTCACAATTCTTTTTTCTGGAATACTTACATTACACCCTGTGATTTTTTGCATCCACGGAGCGTTTGCACATGTTGTAATAGCACAACTCAACATTTTTTCCCTACTCATTTCATTGCTGAGTAATAATACTTTTGCATCATCGACAAACGCCAAATAACTTAAAAGATATACTAATTGTCTTGATTTTCCGCTGTTTGATTCCTGAATGCTGCACGTAACGTCTCCCGGATGAACCCCTAATAAAATTTTATTAAATGCTTGCCAAGGGCAATTATATCCGCTACTTGGTGTTTCAAAGAAGCCAGTTAAAAAGTCTCCAATTCCTTTGGTAAAATCTTCTGGTGCAGATATACTAGATAGTGTATCGTTCCCAATTGTATTGAGTTTTCCACTTATAATTGCAAAAACATCTTCTCCAGACAATTCGTTAAATCTAGGATGACCAATGATTGACTCAATAGAATATCCTTCGTTATACAATTTTCTTAACAAAGAATATTTTTTCAACGTATTGATTGCGTTATGAATACCGTCGTCTTCATCAAACGCTAGCTCTATCATGCTTTTAATTGTTTGATATCCACCAAATTTTTTATATGCACTTAAACGCATCATATCTTCTGATGCATATGTATTAGCAAGCGCTGGTGTAATTTCCTGTGATGAGAAGTTTAATACATATCCTTGAATAAATACAGCATAAAATCTGGTTGCTGGGTCAGAAAAATCTTCATTCGCAATTACATCCATATAGCTTAAATATGTTACTGGTCTTTTAAAAAAGCTTCCCAGCAATGCAAGCTCCATTTGTGGGCATTTCAATTGTTCCCGAATTTCTTCATCTATCATTTTTCATCACCCATCACGTCATCATATAACTCTAAGAGTCTTCTGTTTCCACGAGAAATATTGGCAGAACCATTTAATACTGTCGTATCAATTTCATCATTGCTGTTTTTTTGTGCTTGCTTTACTATTTCTTCGGTTTTCTTTTTCTCAATATACTCTCTATACTCCGCATTCTTCCCCAGTAAAATAGCTAAATCATATGAAATGGCTTGGTCTCTATCCATATTTTTATATTTTCTAATTTCCACAAGTCTGGGATAGTACAATTGCCATTCATTAAGCAGCTCCTCTGGACCAATAGGATACGCAAGCCCTTTGTATGTACCATTGTATATTGCATCTAACTTCGTGAATGTTAATGTATTAACGCAAGAGACACGATAGTTATTTAGAATAAAATGATAAATGTTATCTTTGTCAATCGTTTCCTTCATTCTATGTCTTGCTTCTTTTTGAAAATCTTCAACACCATCTAATACATCTTGCCAATTATATTTTTTGCTTCTGTTGTTCCCCATTCTACTGTTGCACATTTTTATAAAACAGTCTTTATGATAATATTTCCCGTCAAAATATACAATGCCACTTGTATTGTCTTTTTCAAACACTACCTGGTCATTACAACTGCTATATCCGCACTTTTTAGCAATCAAAACTGACTCCTCCTTATTGTTATTCCTGTTCAATAATCGGCAGATGCCCATCCGACTTCATTAGCTCGTAAATAAACAGCCGCCCCTTTTGCGTCCAATAAGTATGAACCTTTACATGATTTTCTCCGCCATCGTCATACTTGAACGTCTTCGTGCTTGTGTACCCTCTCTCCGCATAAGTCTGATACAACAGCCAGATGTCACCTTGCCTGTACTGGACACCTTTTTCGTGAAGATGGTTGTTCATCCACCGCGCCGACTTGCCATAGTCTTTCGCAATTGCCGTAATGGAAATCAAATCCTCACACTGAAGAACCACATCGTAATATGTAGCTTTCGGCTGAAGCTCCGCGATCTGTTGACTCTGGACACCGACCGTCTGTTCAAGCTGTCTGTTCTTCTCGTTGACTTCTCGAACGGTTGCAAGCGTCGCCCGGAGCATAGCTTTTGTGGATTCCTCTACCTGAGAAAAATACGTCTCAATAAAAAGCTCGTCATTGTTTACGTAACCACCAGTCTTGCGGATAGTGGGAATAACATCGTCAAAAATCCAGTTTTGGAATTTCTCCGCATCTTCTAATTTACTTCCAAAAATCAGCCTGTAAACGTCACTTTCTGGGATAAAATTAGTCTCAAGATTCTTCTCTGGACTTTGCGGATGAGGTACCTCGCGTTTCACGATACACCTACAGTGACGCTTTAATGCGTCTGTAGTATTTGAGTATCCTAACGCTTGCGCGACATCTGTTCCGCAGAACAACACCTTATCTTCCCCTTCAATCAGAGTTCTTACCTTGCCAAATTCTTCATTGTTGAAAATCTGAACATTATTTTCCATATTTACAAATCCTTTTCTTTATCTTTTGCTTATGTTTAAATTTAATTACTATTTGCTTTCTCGCACCACTGCTTGCATTCTTCATAAGATGCAAACAAATATCTCTCTGCGCGTTTACACACCATATCACCATATAGGATTGAATAATAAACACATATGTTATCATTAACACTTACATGAATTTCACATATTTCATAAGCATGATTTGAAGCAAACCATTCGTCGTAATATTCTGGGATATATACAAAATCACTTATATTAAACTTCGTTTCTATATCAATTTTCATATGTCCTCCAAAAAGATGAGGTAGGGGCAAGCCCCTACCCACTTATAGGTATTTACGATTTTACAATTGCGAGAATCTGGTTGAGTGTGTCGATGTCGGTGAGCTTACCAATAACCGAAGGGTTAGCGGCAAGTCCTGCGTTTGTAAGTTCATTCTTCTTTACGTTTCTTTCATCCTGAGACATTCCTCTCATAGTTGTATTAATTTCAGTAATAATATTTTTTGCAGATGCGCCACCAGTGCTTGTGTTTGTAGATTCCATACTCCCAAGTATCTCCTCTGTGTATATCTTCTGCTCAGTAGCTACAGCGCTTGCAAGGTCGTTTTTAACGATAAATTCTTTCTTCCCTGCGGAGCTATCAATAACACCCTGCCAGTCAGAAAGCTGAGGATTGATAATAGTTTCTCCTGCCATATGTACACCAGTTCTGTCTTTGTCACAAATTGCAATTACGTCACCATAATCATCACGAGTAAATCTTAGAACAGTATGTGCATTATACACACAATCTTTTCCAAATCCTTCAGGTACCTTATTTCCAGTCTCAACAGAAATTTGTTTTCCATCAGAATCTTTCTCGTACACCTTTTCACTGGCTTCTCTTGCTGTGCAAATCCAATGAATTCCGCTTGAAATAAGAGATAAAATTAGGTTACTCTGCTTAAATTTTACGCTTTGAAAATCCTTCAACTCCATTGATGCTCCCTCGACTTTAACAAGTTTTGCATCACCAACAAGTCCTGCGTCGTCAGCCTTTACTTTCGCTCTTTTCTTCGAAAATTCAACAAGTCCCTGTTTTACTGTACTTGAAAGAACACTAATACCGTCTATCACCATTGCATTTGCTCGCCAGGGTTTGCCATCCTTGTCGAGCAAAATTTCATCTGTTTCTTCACCAGTTTCTTCATCAACTACATAAAAATCTTCATTATTTTTTACCTTGTCAATAAGATTCAACACCTCTCCAAGAGACTGTGTATATACAATATATAATTCCTCTGTATTACCACCACGGGCTTCAATATCATCAATGTAATAATCAATAGATCCACTTTCGCAGTCAATATACAATACTCTCATAGGACTTCCATCTTCATTGTGCATAAACAACAACTGTGAAGCGAAGGTCGATTTCCCAGTAAAAGGATTTCCGTATGCAACGACTCCTAGTTTTTTCTTAATCGCAGTACCAACTCTTGCTCTTGCCATTATATTTCACTCTCCATTCCAATTGCTTTGCCTTGTGGGGTGGATATTTAATCCGCCCCACAACACAACACCTTATAATTACCAAACATCTTCTTCGTCACTTACCGGAGAATCCCATCCAGAAGTGTCATCCGTCTTTGCTTCTGGTTCCTTGTGCTCACCGAAATTCTGCGCAACCTTTTCCTTTTCCTTGAGCTTCTTAATTCCAGCCGCGATGCTCGCCTCAGAAAAGCTATCAGTATCAATTGTCTTAGGATCAGGATATGTTGCAATCATTTCCGTAATTGTCGGAGCGCTAACTCTTCTGTTCTTAGGAATAGGCTGTCCCCAATCATCAATTTCTTCTGTTTCTTCAATGTGGTTTGTCACTTCAATAACACCAGTCAGAGTGATTGCATTATAAGGCTTCAGATGCTTTCTGATCAGCCCAGCCTTAGTCTTATCGGTCATAACGAACGACACAGGTTCAATTGAATTAAACGAAACCACATAGCCGCTAATAATAAATCTATCTGTCGGGTTGCCTTCTGCGTCAGTTTCCTTTTCAATTCCTGTATATACAATCTCCTGAGTCCATTCGTGTGCTGGCTCAAATCCTTCGGCATTAAAATCAATATCCGAGCGCAGACTTACTTGTGTTGCATTAAAACTTCTAGTTCTCTTTACATCACCGTTTTTATCTGTGTAGCTTCTAAAATCCAGGTTGCCTCTGACAAACACACTCATGTCGTCCTTAAGATGTTCTCTGATATACTGCGCCGCATCATATTCTGTGATATGCTGGACAAGATTCTTTCCATCTTCGCCTTTAATCAGTCCAATATTACAACCAATAATATTCCAGCCAGGATTCTGTGCCGCAAAAGCCATTCTCTGCGCCCACGGCACCTTTTGAGTTTCTGTTTTATTGGTGTCCTTATTTTTCTTTGAAAAGAATACATCATTTCTGGTAAAACCTTGTACCGTAGGATATACAGACTTATCAGTATCATACCTTACTGCGAAATTTACTGACTTCATCTGGTTCCCATTAGTAAAAGTTTTTTCTGTGTAGAAATTCTGTTTCTGAGTCCCATAAACAATTCCAGATACACTAAAAGTTCCGGGTGTCGTTCTAAGTCCATGTTCTGCTGCCTTAGCCATAATTAAATTCTCCTTTAATAAATAATTATTTTGTTGTGTTGTATGAGTAATATTTTTGATCTAACATTACATCGTAAAGTTCTTTTATTTCTAATTCATTTTTTCCTACCCATAATTGTTTACTAATTTCTTTACAACATGGGCACCATAAAAGTGTATATAACTCATCGGTTATTTCTATTCGAACCTGTTTAACTTCATGCACCGCTCCACACTGTGCGCATTGATAAAATGATTTTGAAACTGTCATGATACATCTTAAATGCTCCTTCCTCAATTATTTTGTTCTCTATTTTTTGAGTATTATATCACAACAGTTTCGTTTTGTCAAGATATAGCTAAAATTATTTACAATTTGTTAACAGTTATGGTTAGTTGCAAATACTCGTCTGCTAGAATAAATACATTTTCATATACCTTACTTAGCTTAATATTGTTTTTTGAAACACACATATCATGTCCCTTATAATGCAAACCAATTTTATCCTCAGTGTTAACAATCTTAAAGCACTCACATCTATATGCTTTCTTATCAAAAAACTTATGTTCCAATAATATCTTGCCGCTCATACCATCGATAGTTAAAAAATAATTTATAAATTCCGCCAATTTTGATGCCTCTCCTTTTGTATAAAATAATTCCACGCTAAGTATAACACGAACACCAGTTTGGTTCAATACAAAAATTCTTCCATTAGTTATTTTGTAGTGTGTATACACAAGGGGAACACCCCCTTGAATCATTCAAAATATTTTTTGAATTTCTCTATCAATGTTGCAGGAGCATATTCTGATAACATGTCATATTTCATTGCAAGTTTTCTCCCTTCTTCAGAATATGCAAAATCCCTAAAAGGCATTCCAGTTCTATGCACCCCTTCTTGTAAATAATGCAATAAACCAGAATTTTGAATTGTATTTGGTGTCATTTGCACCCCAGTGTATTTACGAATTATCATTAATCTACGTTGAATCCACCTATATCTGCGCTCTACATCAGCTTCATTTTTTATATTTTCACTAGTATACAATGTATTAGATCGAATTTTATAAATTCCTACACTTTTGACAACACTAATCTTTGGTTCTTCTGAGTATGACATTAATTCTTCTTCATTGAAAGCGGCTTGTAACATTCTATAACATCTATTATCTATTGGGACTACTTTTCCATTCTTAAAATAAATCATCATTTCTTTTTGGCTTACTTGACCCTTGTCGAGATAACAAAGTTCCTTTAACCACTTGCCGCCAACGCCACGAAAAAGAAGTTCTAGTATTGCCATATCAGTCCAATTAAAAAGATCTTCTTGTATAATGGTTAAATCTTCTCTTGATAATATCAATTTATCTTTTTTGTCAATATCTATACATTGTTTTACTTTGTCCTTTGTAATAATTTCATAAGCATTATTATTTGATTCTCCAACGTTTCTAAATGTTATCCATCTTGAAGCATGTTTTAAAATATTGTTCCAGTTTTGTAGAGACATATCTGATATAACATGCGCGTCTGTAAACATAGAAAGAATTTCGCTTTCTGTAAAATCATAAAAATGCTTCTTATATACATCCTCATATTCGAGCGCTCTTCTCAGTACAGCTCTAACTGTTGTTTCTGCAATAATACGACTTCTTCTATATTCGTTTATAAAATCTTCTATTTGCACTTCTGTTGTATACAATCATTTTCCACTCCTTGTGGTTTATTTTTTATCAGAGCTTATTATAGCACGACGAAATGGTTTTGTAAAACTACTTTGTCGTGTTGTGTTGCTATTATTAAACTAAATTATCTAAAATATTTTTTGTTTTTTCCATATCTTCGTTAAAAACATCAATATATCTCATGGTTGTTGTAATATTATTGTGACCAAGCTGCTTTGCTATTGCTTTAATTGGAATATCATTTTTTGCCAGCATGCACGCAGCAGTTGCTCTTAATTTGTGGGGAGTAATTCTTTGAATGTTAGCTTCGTCGCAATACTTAGCCAACAAATCCCCAATAGAGTCTACAGAAATTCTTCCTTTTTTCTGAGAAACGAACAGTGCGTCTGTGTCAACATCTGAAAACGCCTCGCGTCTTACGTCTATCCATTCTTTTAACATTTTTTTAGTCTGTTCTCCAAAAGGAATGGTTCTTACTTTTTGCCGCTTCTCAATTACATTGATAACATTATTATTAAAATCAATATCTTCAATATTAATGTTAACCAACGCACTAACACGTAGTGCTGTAGCCAGCGCCAAACTAATAATTGTTCTGTCACGTATTGCCATTGCTTCAGATGGATTACTATCAGTGGCTTTTAATAACTTATTAATCTGTGTTTTTGTTAAGTATGTCACCTGATGCTGCGTATTATTTTTAGGCCGTTCCACTAGCTGTATAGGATTTACATCTACATACTTCTTTTTCACCAACCAGTCGAAGAAGTTGTTTAACGAACTCCAACGTGCTTGCAAAATATCATCACCAGTTCTTGTTACCCCTTTACTATTTCTTTTAGTCTCCAAAGAAATCATGTATTGTTCAACATCAGTCTGTGTAATTCCTTTATAAAAGTTATCTGTAATATTGTCATTTGTAATAAAACGAGCGAAGTGTAATACATTGTTAATATATACACCAATTGTAGTGTATGATTTTCTATTCGCTCTCATCGAAATGTAATATTCGTTAAGCACTGTAGGCAAATCTTTTAACTTTTCATTAATTTTTTGATAAAACAATTCTTCCTTTTCTAGTCGTCCTGTTAAATTTTTCATATTATTCTTCTCCTTATTTCTTTTTTATATCATGTCTAAATATAAAGCTTAAAAAGATAAAAGTTGCAACTATCCAAATTAACCATCTGTCAATAAATATAGTTCCAACTATCATTGTGACAATATATAACAACACAGCAGAACTAATTTCTATTGTATTTACATTATCATATTTTGGTTCTTCTTGTGTATGTATACATTTTTTATTTCCAGCCTGTTTCTCGTGTTGCTCTTGAAATTCTTGTTCCCATTTTTTTCTACGTTCCGCAGATTCTAACGCATCTTCCCATGCTCCCAATAATTAATTCACCCCAATCATTTTATTCATCTTCTTTCTTTCCTTCTTAAGTTCGCGCTGTCTCCAAAACTCATGCTCACATTTTTCAAGTGCATTACACTGTTTCTTAAGACATTCCTTCTGTTTTAGCTGAGTTGTGCTTACATAACAATGATGATGCCAACAAAATCCAACTGCACGATTTTCATTAATCTCTGTGTTATATAAACTCTTTAACATATTAGCTCCTTTTTGTCCAATAATTTCCGACAGGGACATTGGATCCATCTATTACATCATACAAATAGCCATCTTTAACGCACACCGTGTACCAATCATTAATGTGACAAATCGCAATATCTTTGAAATCTTTTAAAAATTCTTCAAATGTTACTTCTGGTTCAATTTTTTTGTGTTCTTCCCATCCGTTATCTGAAAGATACATTTTAATAAGTTTTGGCTCGGTAAACAGCATGCCTTTCTTTATAGCATACTCAACCATATCTCGCATCACTTGTTCCCACGACTGTCCAATAGCTGTGCCGATAGAACGTACAATACTATCTGCTGTATCTACATGGTGTGGATTACAATCATAAAACTTCCATACGCTCATTGCTACATCTCCTGTTTAGGTATCCAATAGCTGTTTAACACTCTATCTTCTGGGTTCCACGTATCCAATATTTTGCCTTCTGACAAATAGGTTAAATGTCCTGCGCCTGCATAAACGATTGCATTGCCATTAAAATTTTGAGCAAATTCTTTCAGCCGCATACGTTTCCCGTTTACTGGTGATGGACGTTTTTGCCGCACCCAGCCTTTATCTATTAAATATTTCCCGTATAATTCTTTTGAATTCTGCACATATCCTGTTTTAATAGAATATTCAGTAAGTTCTCTATAAACATCTTCCCAGTCTGCATGAAGCCCTGCGGCGATAGCACGAATAACACAATCTCCTGTTGATTTTTGCAATGGATTGTTATTGTAATATTGATACTGTGGAGAATAAATTTTCTCTTTATAATACTCATAAGATGCTTTCTTTGGCATTTTTTAACCCCCATTCTTTTATCATGCGTGTATTATATCATAAGTGATTCTGCTTGTCAATTATTTTGTTGTGTTATTTTTGCGCACATTAAATATCGAATGACTCATTCCATTTTTTTACATATCAAATTGTACCACAGTTTAAGCAACTTCGTCAACACAATCAATTGCATCTTCGATACATTCGATTGCTTCGTTTAATTTGTCTATTGCCTCTTCGCTATTGATTCCATTGATTGTTGATTTTAAACCATCTGGCATACTTTCGAACGAATCTTCTTCATCTGATTCAATCTTCTCTAATTGAGATTTTAGTATTTTCGCTCTTTCTATCCAGTCTTTTAATTGTTTGCGACGTTCGTTGTTCATTGATGCCACTCCTTTTTTATATTTTTTATTATACCATATTTTTTTGCAATCCATAAAAAACTGACATAACAAAGCACAAGAGCATAATGCGCCAACAACAATAATAATAAATAATTCTTTCATAGCATCACCATTTAAAAGTTTGTTTTTATTTGTTAATAATTGAACTCATACTCATACTGCTCTACTTTATTATTTATATAATTATTTTGTCGTGTTTAGTGTTTGTGGAAATATACTGACATTCCCTTTTTCAAAGTCCAACATGCCTGGCAATTTTCACAAGACCCAATGCATGGAATACTATCTTTTGGAATGCGTTCATTATCAAAATTCTTACCATACACCCAAGTCATAGGAAGATTATAAGGATTTTCTGGAGTCCAATCGCTCCAGGCGCTTAATACTATACTTAAATTTTTAGGAATACGCTTGCCGCTCGCAATATAGTCGTTTATAATTTCAAATTTCTTGGTAAAGCACAAATAATGAGTTTCTTTATTCTTCCTTGCAACCCTGCACATCCCTTCAAAATATTGTGCATCTACTATATCACCAGAACTGTGCCATCTAACAAATCTTGAAAGCGCGGTTTGTGTAGCAATACTTTCAAAATACAGCTTTGGATTGCTTTTATAAGCGTCCAAATTGCCTTGTAAAGAATTTTTCACACTAGGATACAACCAATTTCCTTTCATTGCGTAACAACCCTTTGCGCATGGTGCGTCCGCTCTGCACGTTGTTCCCGCCGGAAGATTGATACTTAAAATAGAAGCCCCCAATTTTGTATTAGTGTTAGACACATGTACATACTGTTTTGTTGCCATTGTAAACACCTCCTGTGTTTTAATTATTTTGTTTTGTTAAAATATTGTCGTTGCCTTTTGACTAAGTATAAAATATTCAAATTTTAATGAATATTTATTCAATAATAAATATCACATTTTTAACATTTTATAACAGTCATTCGTCATCTTCTTCAAACACAAAACCATACCCAAAACTTACGATCTCGCTTGCGCTGAACCCAATTCCTTCTGTTAAAATTTTGGCTGCATCACAATCACAAGCATCTCCAATAATCCACTCAATGCAGTCTTTTAATTTTTGATTCATTTTCTGGTAGCTCATTACACTGTCGTTACTGAAGCATATTTCTTTTTGGATGTACACCAATAAGTCTATAGTATTAATTTTTGCGAGCTCTTTTGCACACTTTACAACGAACTCATTGAATTTTAAATCCGCAAAGTATATTAAGTCTTGATATGACTTCTCATTATCAAAAAAAGATTTGCCTTTATGTATCAACATACAAATTGCAATTTTGAACACAGTGTCTTTTATTGAGCTATATTTGTAACGAATGGTATCAATTTCTTTTTTGGACTGGTTGTAATTAGACATAATTTTAATCCTTTCTCTTTGTGTTATTCAAAACGTACATTGGTTGAGTATCTTTGGTGCAGACAGATCGGATTTGTTTTTTAACCTCTTGCGTAACTCCATAAAAGCATACTTACCACCTGAAAAGCAATAACAAAGGCTTGTGTATCGCTCATTCCTTCACCTCCGCGAGTTTTCGGATAATTTTTCCACCATAGCTTTTCCCGCACAATTCGACAAACTCTGCGACAGTAAACATGTCTGAATTGAGATCGATTCCGTGTTCTGCTGCGAACCTATTCCGGCCCATTTCGCAACTTCCCGTTAGCCTATGATGCCAGTCGTATAGATCTTTGGCAGGATACTTCATGCCATTATGGTGGCATTTCCAGAATTCGGCAATACGTTCTTCTTCTGGCATATTTTTGAATACTTTTTCCATAACTGCAGCCAAGGCTTCACTTAACGTTTTGCCGTGCGCGAAATGTGATTCCTGCTTGACGATGTAGCATGGCGTGAGCGTTAGACATTGTTCTATGATATAGCCTTTTGCGCAAGATCCAAATACAGCCGTGATTATAGTTGGGATCCTGTCTATCTCATATACAGGACTGCCGCAAAAAAATTTTATATCTGCACCATCACAGTTACCGAAACCGTCACCTTTACTGTAACCGTAACCGGCACCGGAACCACCACCAAAACCGTCGCCGAAACTACCGCCGTAACCGCAACCGTCGCCGGAACCATCGCCAGCACCGGAACCGTAACCGTAACCGGCACCGGCACCGTTACCGCAACCGTCGCCAAAACTACTGCCGTAACCGGAACCGTCACCGGAGCCGTCACCGCAACCGTAACCGGAGCCGGAGCCG
>ERZ1034976.40-NODE-40-length-118689-cov-49.312676_pt1 | contig 118689 bp, 96 predicted proteins | sample MGYA00520623_ERZ1034976 | MGnify/ENA primary metagenome ERZ1034976 (study PRJEB33766, sample SAMN09781774) | gut metagenome | biome: gut microbiome | host: Homo sapiens | place: Madagascar | study: EMG produced TPA metagenomics assembly of the PRJNA485056 data... | reverse complement strand
CACCTTAAACGCGGCGAACATTGCCAATAACTTGAGCGACTCCCGCGCCCAAGCCGCCCATTATGCGGTGACGACGGCGGCGCCGCGCACTTGGTGGCAACGCTTATTGGGGGCCAAAGCGGCCAATTTACATTTTAATAATCCCAACGCGCAAGCCGGCGGTGTGGAAGCCTCCGGGGAAATGTCGGATGCGGAGTTAGGGGCGGATACGGAACACGGTTTCAAAATGACCTATGTGGATGAATCCGGCACCGAACAAACCTTGCCCGTAAACGTAAAAATAGAAAAAGGATTCAAAACGGCCGGGTATAACCGCATTACGTTCACCCAATCTAATGTGGCGGAATTGCGCAATCAGGCTCAATCTCCCAAAACGATGGCGCATTTCTTTATGAAACTGAAAGCCGGGGAATTGCCGCGCCTGGTGGAAGCCGCCCAGCGGGAAAACATCCAACTGAAAATTAAGTTGGAATCTTCCCCCAATGTGGCGCATAAAACGGTAGACGCGCAACTTTATGCCCAGAACGGGGCCATGTTGCCGGTAATTGTGGAAATGCCTGCCAGCTTGCTTAAAAAAGGCTCCCGCCTGGTAATGACCGACGACGGCCGTTTGGGAATGTTGGACGCGCAAGCCCTGCTGGCGCAGGATGCTTCCGGCCGGTTGGAAATGGCCAGCCCGCTCCATTCGCACTTACACTTTTTAAGCAATTACTATGTGCGTATGCCCAAACACCAAATTGGCAACTGGGTTAAATTATTCAAAAATGCCCAACAGTATTTTGATATTTCCGTTTTGCCTACGCAAAACAAAGCGCAGTTGGTGGTGCGGGATGTTTCTTTAACCAACGTCAGCTTGGGTAAAACCATGGCGCCTATTGCCAAAAAGCAGTTGGGTATGTCGGTAGACAATGCCACTACGCTGATGTTTATTATTAACTATATTTTGCCGGGGTTGGCTTCTTTAATTAACCCGGTGCTTAAAAAATACGGCGAAAAGAAACTGCTGACTATCTCTCTGGGAATGTCCGCCCTGGCCGGGGCCTTGGCTACGGCGGCCGGATTCTACGGGTTTGTGGAAAACCTGGATGTCAGCAATTTTGACCGCGTGCTGTTTGTGTCCGGGCTCGTGTTGATGAGCGCCTCCAGCATTTTGAAACAGCTGGTGTGCAATATGTTAATCCGCGCTAACCGCGGGGAAGTGACCGTCAATGCGCCCAAAAAAGCGGCGCCGTCCGCGGCGGAAATTAAAGCGGCGGCGGAAGCGGATTTGAAAGACTTAACCCGCCGTATGAAAGAATTTTTCACGAAGCCTTCGGACGTAAACTTGAAAGACGTGGTACTGTATAACTTGAGCTTCGTGTTCAAAAACGTGGGCACGCTTGCGTTTTTGGCCTCCCCGTATGCAATTAACTGGGTGGTGGAACAGGTCAGCGGGATTAATTTAGGGTTGGACTATTCCGTCAGCTTCCCCATTTACGCTTTATATAGCACTTGGGTCACCTACCGCGTGATGCGTTCCAATTTGCGGGATGCGTATTCCGCCAAAAACTTGGAACAAAGCCAACGCGCCGTATTGACCCATGTGGAAAAAGCCGCGCAAGCGTTGGAAGAATTGTTCAAATTGGACCCGTCTTCCGCCAAGTTTACAGCTAAGGCCGAAGAAGTGACCCGCAAAATTAAAGAAAGTTTGGACGATTTGACGTTGGCTCAAGTAAAGTTGGACAGCAAAGTAAAGAGCAAAGAAGCGTTTGCCGCCAATAAAGCGCAAGCCCTGGCCGATTTGGAAAAAGCCTTATCCGCCAGCGGTGCGCTGAATAAAGAGCAAGTAAACCAAATTATGGCGCAAGTGAACAAGGACTTTACCCACTTGGGCAAGAGCTTTGCAAGCTGGTGGAAAGTGCTGAAAGAAGCCAAAGGCGTAAAGGCGTTATCTTTGGCTATGACGTTAGCCACGGTACACGAGTTCATTTTATCCAGCTCGTTTGCGGCCAGCATTAATACATTAGTGCCGGACGGCGCTTATGCGAACTTCCTGGTGGCGCTGTGCTTGTATGTGCCGTTTATCGCCGGCCGCTTGGGCGGCAACGTGATAGGCAAACGCATCAGCTCCGGCAGTATGTACATTTTATGCTCCGCGTTATCGGCTATCGGTACGGCTATGATGATTGCCAACGTGGGCAACCTGGCTCCTACCATGGTGGGTGCTATTGTAGCCAGTTTGGGCGTGGGGAACTTCTTTACCCAAATGTATGATTATATTATGCAGAAACACCCCAAACTCCAACGTGAAATCTCCGTCATCTTGGCCCTTACCATGGCTATTGCGGGTTTGGCTACGTTGCCGGCCTCGTACTTAACGTCCATTACCAAAAACCTGGACTTAATTTACGCCGGCGTGTGTTTAGGGTTGTCTTTAGTCCTTACCCCGGGTATGATGAAAGATTCCACCTTGTTTAAGTTCGTTAATACCCAGGTTAAAAAGCTGTTTGGCAAAAATGCCAAAGCGGCCAAGGCCACCAAAAAAGACAAACATAAAGGGGACGGGCCGGCAGGCGGGGCCGCCGCAAAAAGTAAAGCGGCCCCCGGCAAAGCGGCCGCCCCCAAAACGGATGAGCCCGAAACTTTATCCCAAGTATTCATAAAAAATAAGCGAGGCGATATAATCGCCTCGCTGCAAGTTCCGGTATCCCAGGCCGGATTTCAACTAAAACCTCTGCAAGAGGTTTTTATTTTGCCTAGCGGAGAAATGATTTTGCGCGAATATCGGGAAAGCGCTTCCCAAAAAAAAGACACGCATAATTATACGCAAGTGGTGGTGCGTGATGACATAAAGCTGTACCGCTCCATGGGTAAAATAAAAGCCTCTGCGTTAAATCTTAAAAAAATAGGGGAAGGGCTTTTACTGGCTAACAGCAAAATTTGGCCCATGTTTCTAATGTATGTTTTATTGGGCATGAACAACGTGTCCACCATTGTTGCTAACTTTGCCGAGGACCCTTTCCACATGAGCAAGTTTGAAATGTTTTTGCTCGGCAATATGGGCACGCTGGCGGTGGGGTTGTTTTCTTTGCCGATTGGTATTTTGCAGGGCAAATTCAGCCGCCGGATGATGTCCAATATCGGTATGCTTTCCATGATTACCGCCTTTGCGGTGCCGTGGCTCGCCGGACTAAACGGCACGTTGGGGGAAGCAACGGATTTGAAGCGTGCCGCCTTAATGGCCAGTTTTGTACTCTTGGGCATTGGCGGGGCGTTTTTGGACGTGTCCTTAAAACCCACGGTGTTGGCTATATCCAAAAAAGGCAATTACCAGCGTAATGTGGGCACGCTGGCGGTATTTAAGCAGGTGTTCGGCAACTCCATGAACTATTTACTCCCGCCGTTGTTTTTGTGCGTGGCGGGGGCGGATTGGAGCGCGTTTTTCCCGGTATATATGGCGGGCAGTGTGGCGGCGTTTATGCTGTATAATAAATTCCGCATGAAAGAACAAACGCTGGATTTGGTGGCGCAGGCCAAAAAGAAATACAAAGTAAGTTTTAAGAGCATTTGGAATGTTTTTACCGGGAAGAATAAAAAATCCCAACTGGTGCGCAAAAGCGTATATGCCAACATTTTGCATGGGGCCAATATCGGCACGCTGGCGCTGTTTGTAAACAGTTTAATGAAAGAACACTTTGCGGACCCGTCCGCTATGTGGAGCCTGCCTTTCGGGCTGGCACTGGATTCGGATGCGTGGGTGTTGCCTTCTTTTGTGCTGTTTACCTTGCCGATTATTTTCGGCCGGATGGCGGGCACGGCACTCGGCAGCGGTTTCCACTTGGGGGGCAAGCGCTTTGAGCCGCTCAACCCGGGCACGTTATTGCAAGCCAGCGCGTGGGTAAGTTTGTTGGGGGTTTTGCTGATTAATATGCCCAGTTGGCCCGCGCAAGAATTGGGGGCGGTGTTGGCGGCGTTGGGACTGACGAACTTTGCCCCGATTTTAACGGCGTTCCCGACGGATAAAACCCGCGACGTTTCTGACGAGGTTTCCGCCCTGTTGTCTTTTTCGTCCGTGTTCAGTGCGGCGTTTGTGGTCACGTTTGGGCTGCTATTGGATTTGTTGGGCTCTTGGAATGCCCTTGCGTTTGGGTTGTTGGGCGCATTTTTTGCCTATTTAATCCACTTCGGCGGGGAAATCCGCCACGGCAAGTTTGACGACCTGCGCGACCCGCACGGCAATACGGCGGAAGAAGCGGAAGAATATGAAGACCCGCTGACGGAGTAGCCGGAAAACCTTTATCAAAAAAGCCCCGGGCAATTTACCCGGGGTTTTTTCGTTTCATTATGAGCGGCAGAACGGTTATTCCGCAATAGAATGGCGGTCTTTTACAATGGATTCCGCCCGCATTAAGGAATGGTCAATGTTGCGGCAGAGGTGGTCTTCCCCCAACAGTTTAATGAAACCGTACTGTTCCAAGGTTTTGCGCACATGCTTTTGCACATGGGATAAAATCAGCTGTACGCCGTCATCTTTACAGCGGTTGTAAATGCGCTCTAAAGCGTGGTAGCCGGTGGCATCTATGGCCGGTACACTGCGCATACGCAAAATAAGCACTTTGCAATTTTTGTGGTGTTCCAACGTTTCCACAAACTGCGTAGCCGCCCCAAAAAAGAACGGGCCGTTAATTTCGTATACGCTGACGTGTTTGGCAATTACTTTGGTGTCAATGTCGTCTTTGCGGCGCACTTCGTCCATAATATCGTCATCCGTATTGGTAATTTGGTACACATCCGCCATGCGCTTCATAAAAAGCACCGCCGCCAACACCAGGCCAAATTCTATGGCAATTACCAAGTCAAACACCACGGTTAGCGTGAAAGTGGCCAGCAAAATCAGCACGTCCCCCAGCGGAGCCTTAAATAACGCCTTAAAACTGCGCCAGTCGCTCATGCGGTAGGAAACCAAAAATAAAATAGCCGCCAAACTGGTCATGGGAATACGCCCAATCCACCGCATGAGGCACAACATCATTAAAAACAAAAATACGGCGTGCGCCATGCCGGCAACCGGGGTGCGGCCGCCGTTTTCTATATTAGCGGCGGTGCGGGCAATCGCGCCGGTGGCGGGCAAACCGCCAAACAGGCCGGAAGCCACGTTGGCAATCCCGGTGGCTACCAATTCCATATTGGAGCGGTGGCGTTTGCCAATCATACCGTCCGCCACTACGGCGGAAAGCAAACTTTCAATGCCCGCTAACAGGGCAATCGTCAGGGCCGGGCGCATTAAATTTTGGATGGTATCCCAGCTGACGGCGCCCGGCAGGTGCGGCATAACCAGCGTGCTGTCCACCGCGCCGAACGTGCTGGTAATGGTGGGCACGTTCATTCCCGTCACGCCCACCAATACGGCGGTAATTAACAAGGCCGCCAGAGAACCCGGAAACGCCTTCCATTTTTTAGGCCAAAAAAGAATAATCGCCAGGGTAAGTAGCCCCACCGCCAGGGCCGCCCAGTTGATTTGCCCCAAACTGTGGAAATACAAACCCCATTTGGCAAAAAAGCCGGAGGGAATGTCGGTAAGTCCCAACCCCAAAAAATCGTTAATTTGGGTAGAAAAAAGCACCACGGCAATCCCGCTGGTAAATCCGGTTGTCACGGGGTAGGGAATGAATTTAATGAAACTGCCGAATTTGCACACCCCCATAAAAATTAAAAAAATCCCCGCCATAATGGTAGCGGTCAACAGCCCAGCCAAACCGTATTGTTGGATAATGCCGTATACAATCACTACAAACGCGCCCGTAGGCCCGCCGATTTGCACGCGGCTCCCCCCAAAAAGGGAGATAATAAACCCGGCCACAATGGCTGTAATTAAGCCTTTTTCCGGTGTCACGCCGGAGGCAATCGCTAATGCGATAGAAAGCGGCAGGGCGATACACGCCACCACCAGGCCGGCGCTTAAATCTTTTAAGACGCGGCGGGAGGAAAACTCCTCCGGACGGTTTTTAATCAGGGTGAGTAATTTGGGTCTTAACATTTTATTTTTAACGTTTTAATAACTTGCTGAGGAGCCGGTCATAATACGGTTGCGGCACCGGCATACCCGGGGTGGAATTGCGCCCGCTGTGGGGGCCGTGATAGTCGGACCCGGCAGTGGCAAACAAATCATACTTGCGGGCAATTTTTAACAGCTCTTGTTTTAGGGTGTATGTATGGGCGGGATAAAAAACTTCCAATCCGTCCAAACCTGCTTCTTTCCAGGCGGGAAAGTTCCACACGGCTTGCGTAAGGCCGGGGTGGGCAATAACGGCCAGGCCGCCCGCGGCTTTAATGGCGCGGATGGCTTCCGCCACACTGACTCCGGCCGAGGGTACATAACCCGGTTGCCCCGGCACCAACCAACGGCGGAACCCTTCCTGGCGGGAGGGTACGATGCCTTTTTGTTTGAGGGCATCCGCCACATGGGCGCGGGAAACCGTATTGGGCGCGCGGGAAAATACATCTTCCGGCGTAAGGTTCAAACCGGCGGCTTGCAGTTGGACAATAATTTTTTTAATGCGTTCTACCCGCACTTGGCGGTTGTGGGCCAGAAATGCGGCAAACTGCGGGTCGTGAATGTTTACATTCAAACCTAAAAAATGCAGGTGGTCGTGTTCCCGGGTGCTTATTTCCACGGCGGGAACAAAGGGGATATGGCGGGCTTCACATTCTTGTTGGGCTTGCAAAACGCCGTCCACGGTGTCGTGGTCGGCCAAGGCAAAAATGCCTACACCCGTTTTTTGGGCGGCAATAACCACTTCGCGCGGGGAAGACGTCCCGTCCGAATAAACAGAATGGGTGTGTAAGTCCGCCTTAGGCATTAAACGCGTTCCACCGCCGTCACGCCGGGCACTTCCGCTTTAATTTTGCGTTCCACCACGGCTTGCAGGGTCATTTGCGCGTGCGGGCAACCGCCGCAGCGGCCCCGTAAACCTACGGTGACGATACCGGTTTTTTCATCAACGCCAATCAGTTGGATGTCGCCGCCGTCGGATTGCAAAATAGGGCGGATTTCTTCAATTACTTTTTCCACTTGTTCTTTCATTTTTAACTCCGTTATAAAAGGTATTCTTTATTATAGCTTTTTTGGCCCCGGTGCGCGGAAATGCGTAAAAATTTGCAAAAATACCGGCAATATTTGCTATACTTTGAATGTAGCAGACTAAATTTTGCTTGTGATATGGAATGCTTTATTGAGGAGAGAACATGAAAAAAATTGTATCCATATTCGTCTTGTTTTTACTGGTAAGCGCACCCGCTTTTGCGCAAAAATACGCTAGCGTAAAAGCTAAAAGGGCCAACATCCGCACCTGCGCGGGCACCAAATGTGCCATTAAATGGTATGCGTGGAAATACACCCCCGTTATTATGGTAAAAACCAACGAAACGAAAGACTGGGTGTTAGTAAAAGATTTTGAAGGTTTTAACGGTTGGATTTCGGCCGATTTATTGAGCCCCTCCGGCTCTATGGCGGCCAAAGTGGATTTGAACGTACGCAAAGCCCCCGGTGCCAGCAGTGAAGTGGTCTGCACCGTTGAAAAAGGCTATCCGTTCAAATATATTTCCAAAAAAGGCGCTTGGATTCAAGTGCAGGATGACCCCGCCAAAAAAGCCGAAGGCGTTTGCAAAGGCTGGGTGTATGCCAAAAACCTGTGGGGCTTTTTTAAGCAATAATAAAAAACACCCAGGCGCGTGGCAACCGGCTTGATTTTTTAGGTGTGCCCGCGTAAACTATTAGTAAATATTTCTGGGCCGCTTACTGCTTGCAGGGGCGGCCTTAAAAAGGGTAGAATATTTGTATGAAGAAATTATTGGTAGCTGCTGCGGCAGCCAGTGTGGTGGCGTGTGCTTTCTGTTTAGCCAGAACGGTGCAGGAAGGCCGTTTCAACATTTCCGGAACGGTAGACGTGCCGGAAAGATTGGTTAAAATTGCACAGGCGGACAATAACTCCTGTTCTATTATTGTTAAGAACGAGGCCGATGTTCCCGTGGCCATCAAACGGGTAGTAAACCCTAAATTTCCGTTAGCTTTCCACTTGGGGGAAGAAGATTTATTAACCCCTAAATTGGAGGGCGACTTAAAACTGGAAGTACAAATTAATAACCATGGCCAACTGGGCGTGCTGAAAGAAGGGGATATTTTCGGGGCTTCGGCCGCTTTGGTAAGGCCCAACGCCAAAAATGTGTTGGTGCAGGCCGATAAAATGACCGGTATGCCGCGTTTAGCGCGCGGCGCCACCCGCGGAAACTTCTTCCGCACGGCGGCCCGTTAGTTTTAATAAACAATCAAAACCCCGCTTGTTGGCGGGGTTTTTAGTCTGCGGGCGGAAAAGTTTTTTACTTGACGAACGGCCCCAGAAATAGCACAATAAAATAAGAACTTTTGATAAGGAGTATTTGCCCATGAAAAGATGTTTGTTGCTGCTGGCTGTTTTGGCGGCGGCGTCCGCGTTGCAAGCGCAGGACGGGCAAAAATATTCGCGCGAAGATGTATTAGCCGTATTTGCCCAATATAACCCGCAAGTGTTGGAAAATGCCAAAGTAAACGAAGATTACAACCGCATTTTGCAACAGTGGGCTACTGCTTATCAGCGGGAAAAAAGCCCGCAGGCCGATTGGGAATTAATGGCTGTAGCTAAAAATTTTGATAATTCCCTGCGGTTATTTGCCATTACCAAAACGTACGAAGAAAGCCTGGCTTTGCAAAAAGCCGCCAATATGGAGTTGGCTTCTTTGGACGTATCCACCCGGCAAGCCCTTTTGGCCGTTTTTCAAGATATTTATAATGCTACTTTAGATATTAAGGCGCAGGAAATTGCCCAAACCAAAGCCCGCATGAAAGCCGTTAAAAAGGATAAAACCCTGGCGGCCGAACAGCGCAAGCAAAAATTGGCGCAGGAAAAGAGCCTCCTGAAAGACTTAAAAACCGAGGTCAAAACGCTTAAAAAAGATGCCTCCTCTAAAGTGCAAGCCGCCAGTGACGTCTATTTTGCGGATATAAAAGCGCAAGCCTTGGCCCAATTTGAGGCCGCTTACAAGGCCGTCCTGGAGCAAGCGCAAGAAGCAAAATCTTCTTCCAACCGGCAAGTAAAAAGCAAAAACAAAAAACCCGTCGGCAAATAATTTTATGCCCCAAAACGCCTTCCTCCCGATTAGGGAAGGGGGCGTTTTGCCGTGTAAAACCATTTTAGTTGTATATTTTAGTATAAAGGAAATAAAACAGTATGATTAGAACCGTTATTGATAAAATTTTTGGTACCAAAAGCGAAAGAGACTTAAAAAAAATCCAACATTATGTAGATGATGCCAACCGTTTTACGGCGGAGTTTGAATCTTTAACAGACGACGCCTTAAAAGCCAAAACGGACGAATTTAAGGCCCGCTTGGCCAAAGGGGAAACGCTGGACGATATTTTGCCCGAAGCGTTTGCGGTGGTGCGTTTGGCGGCCCAGCGCGTCATCGGCCTGCGCCCGTATGATGTGCAAATGTTGGGCGGTATCGTTTTGCACCAAGGCAAAATTGCCGAAATGGGCACCGGGGAAGGGAAAACCTTAGTGGCGGTGTTGCCCTCTTACTTAAATGCGTTGACGGGCAAAGGGGTACACGTCGTCACGGTGAACGACTATTTGGCCCGCCGCGACCGCCAATGGATGGGCCCCATTCACGAATTTTTAGGCTTAACGGTGGGGTATATCGGCCATGATATGGATAACGACGAACGCCGCGAAATGTACGCCAAAGACATCACCTACGTCACCAATAACGAATTAGGCTTTGACTACCTGCGCGACAATATGGTTATTTCTCGCGAGGACCGCGTTTTGCGCCCGCTCAATTATTGTATTGTGGACGAAGTGGACTCCATTTTAATTGACGAAGCCCGCACCCCGCTGATTATTTCCGGCCCGTCCGAACAAAGCACGGATAAATATTACATTGTAAACCGGTTGGTGCCCTCCTTAAAAGTGCGCTTGATTACAGAAAAAGACGAAGTAAAAGCCAAATACGAAGGCACCAAACTGGAAGAAGGGTATGATGCCATTGTGGACGAAAAAAACCATACGGCTACGCTGACGGATTCGGGTATTGCCAAGGCGGAAAAATTCTTAAACGTTCCCAATTTGTATGATGACGTCGGTTCCAGCTGGGTACACCATATTACACAAGCCCTGCGCGCCCACCACTTGTACGAACGCGACGTGGCTTATGTGGTCAAAGACGGCGAAGTAGTGATTGTGGACGAATTTACCGGCCGCTTAATGCCGGGCCGCCGCTGGAGCGACGGGCTCCACCAAGCGGTAGAAGCCAAAGAAGGGTTGCAGATTAAAGAAGAAAACCAGACGTTGGCTACCATTACTTTCCAAAATTTCTTTAAGTTGTATAAAAAACTCTCCGGCATGACGGGTACGGCCATGACGGAAGCCAACGAATTTTGGCAAATTTACAAATTGGACGTGGTGGAAATCCGCCCCAACCGCCCCTCTAAACGCATTGACTACCCGGACCAGGTATTTTTAACGGAACGGGAAAAATTCAACGCAATTATTAACGAGGTGGAAAGCCTGTGGAAAACCGGCGCCCCGGTGCTGGTGGGTACGCGCTCTATTGAAAAATCCGAAAAACTTTCCGCCATGCTCCGCGCCAAAGGCATCCCGCATAAAGTGTTAAATGCCAAATATCACGAAATGGAAGCCCAAATTATCAGCCAGGCCGGGCGTAAAGGCGCAGTGACGATTGCTACCAACATGGCCGGCCGCGGTACGGACATTGTATTGGGCGGAAACCCGGCGGATAAAGAGGAACAAAACCAGGTGGTGGCGCTAGGCGGTTTGCACGTCATCGGCAGTGAACGCCACGAAAGCCGCCGCATTGATAACCAGTTGCGCGGCCGCTGTGCCCGCCAAGGGGACCCGGGCTGCTCCCGCTTTTATGTGTCTTTGGAAGACGAACTGATGCGTTTGTTTGCCAATACGGCCAAAATTTCTTCCATTTTAAGCGCTATGGGTATGAAAGAAGGCGAGGCCATAGAATCGCGCCTGATGAGCCGCCAAATTGAAGGCGCCCAGCGCATGGTGGAAGGCCGCAACTTTGACATCCGCAAACAACTGTTGGATTATGATAAAGTAATGAACCAACAGCGCACCGCCGTATACGGTTTGCGCAACGCTATTTTGGACGGCCAAAATATGACGGAAAAATCCGTACAGATGATGGAAGAATGTGTGGATGATTTGGTGGAAATGTATTTCAATCCGTCCCACCCGGACCGCAGTGATTTTAACACTTTGAATGTGGCGCTGAAGTCCCTTTTCCCCATTAATTTTAACTACAATGCCGAAAATGTGGCCGGCAAAACGCGCGAGGCGTTGGCGGACGAAATTATTGCCCAAATCAAAGAATTATACCACGCGCGCGTGGCGTACTTTGCCGAGCAGGGCTTGAACTTTGCCGAAATTGAACGGATGCTTTTGTTGCAAATTTTGGACAGCGCCTGGAAACAAAATTTGTATGAATTGGACCAGTTGCAAAACAGCGTCAGCTTGCGCGGTTATGCCCAAAAAGACCCGCTGATTGAATACCAGAAAGAAGCCTACAAATTGTATTGCGCCATGATGAACCGCGTGCGCGATTTGATGGTGGGCTACATCTTCCGTATCCAGTTGCCGCCGCGCCGCGCGCCGCAAGCCGCCCCGGTGCAACAAACCGGGGAACAGGCGGAAGACGCCGGGCATAAAATCGGACGCAACGATCCTTGCCCCTGCGGGAGCGGCAAAAAATATAAAAAATGTTGTGGAGCGAACCTATGAATAAAATAAAACAGTTCCTTTTGTTGCTGTGTGCGTTTGCGGTAATAGGGGCAATTCCGGTGGTGCTGTCGCGCCGGGAAGTTATCCCTACGGATATGCCGGCTTTATCCCGGGCAGAAATTGTGGCTAATAAGCAGGAATACGAAAAGCAGGAAGCCAAGCAGGAAGCGCAAGAGCGCGCCCGCCGTATTGCCAAGGCCCGCTCCGTCAACTTTGCCTGCAAGGCCGACGAAGACTGTATTATTGTGGATAAAGACCCGTGCGGCTGTTTGGTAGGCCCCAAAGGGGTGGTGGCTATTAACGCCTCGCGCTCTTTGGAATTTACCAAATCGTTAGGGAACGTACTGGCCAAAGCCTGCCCGGACGGCGCCCCGTCGCAAGAAAAAGAATGCAGCCCCAATGCCCGGGCCGTCTGCCGCAATAAGACGTGTAAAATTATTTATTAAGAGTTTGCCGGATGAGCCTTTTTCGCCGCCCTTTAACCGAAACCGCCTCTGCCCCCAAAACTACGTTTAGGGAGCGCGCGGCCGCATGGGGAAAGCGCGGCTTAAAAGGCTTTTTTTTATTGCTGTGCGCCCTGGCTACCGCCCTATTGGTAAAAGCCAGTTATCCTAAAGTATCGGTTTATGGATTGGGCTGGGTGGCGCTGGCGCCGTTTATTATGGGCGTGGTGCATGTGCGCAAATTTTGGCGCGCATTTTTTTATTCCTGGTTTAGTGCCGTTTTAATTTACGGCGGACTTTTTTGGTGGATTTACCGCACCTGCCGCGAGGGGGGCGATTTAAGCGCCGGGCTTTCCGCGGCGGCCTGGTTGGGGCTTTCCGCATTAATCGGTTTGCAATTTGCGGTTTTCGGCTCCAGTTGTTTCTTTTTGCGTAAACTGCGTGGCTTGTTCCCGCTGATGGCCGCGTGCGGGTGGGTGGCGCTGGAATGGCTCCACCAAACCTTGGCGTTCCACGCGTTAGGTTTCCCGTGGGTAATGCTGGGGTATTCCCAATGGAATTTCCCTCCGGCGTTGCAAATAGCTTCTTTAACCGGGGTGTATGGGGTTAGCTTTGCCGTGGCGTTTGTGGGCATTTCGGTCGGGTTTGCGTTTTCGGGCAAAGTAGGTTTTAAGGGGGCTGTTTTCCAGCTGATTTTAGCCGCGTGTATGTTGGGCGGTGTAGTGGGGTTTGGGGAGTGGACCCTTTCGCGCCCGGCCCCCAAAGCGCTGTTAAGTGTCAGCACCGCCGTTATGCAACCCAATATAGACCAATATAAAAAATGGTCGCCGCAGTTTGAAGCGGAAATCCGCTCCACGTTAGAGGATATGGGCCGCCAACTCAAAGATAAACAAGCGCTGTTGGCCGTTTGGCCGGAAAGCGCCGTGCCGGGGGAATTGACCCAGGAGCCGTATTTAAGCCTGTTTGAAAACATCTCCACCCAAGGCAGTTTGTTCCAGGTGGTCGGCTCCAATGTGACGGGCGACCAACAACAATTTGTAGGGGCTTATGTGGTTTCTCCGTTTGATGATAATTTACAAGAATACCGCAAAGTAAAATTAGTGCCGTTTGGGGAATATATCCCGCTGGAAAGTGTAGTCCGTTCGGTAGCCAAAGATGTAGCCGTATTGGGCGAATTGGGCAGTTTTACCCCGGGGAGCCCGGAGCAAGAATTGCCGCAGATGTCCGGCGTGCCGTTTGGCATTACCGTATGTTATGAATCCATTTTCCCGCAGTTATGGGCCAAACAAAACCGCGCCGGGGCCAAGTTTTTTGTAAACGTGACGAACGACGCCTGGTTTTTTGATTCGGATGCGCCTTACCAGCATTTGGCGGTCAGCGCACTGCGCGCGGTGGAAACCGGGCGCCCGGTTTTGCGTGCGGCCAACACGGGTATTTCGGCGGTGGTGGACCGTTATGGGCGGATACAGGAAACGGCCCCGCTCAATACGCGCGCTATTTTAACGGCCAACATTCCTTTGCCCTTAAATGAGGCCCAAAATTTTTATACGCAGTGGGGGGATTGGTTCGCGTGGCTTTGCGCCGCTTTATATTTTACGCTCCTTATATCTGCTATGGTGTTTGCTTATGAATAATATTGAATTTAATGATGTAGATACTAAAATTACGGAAATGGAAACCCGGGTGGCAAAAATCGGGCAGATTGTAAATGTTCCGGCCAAAACGGCGGAAATTGCCGCCCTGGAGCAAAAAACGGCTGACCCCGCTTTTTGGAACGATAACCAGGCCGCGCAAGCCGTCACCCGGCAATTAGACGGCTTAAAAACGGCGGTGTCCTCCTACCAAAATTTAGCCAAGCAGGTGGCGGATGCCCGCGCCTGGTATGATTTATGCAAAGAAATGCAAGACCAAACGGAGCTTGCGCAACTCTATCACTCTTTGGCGGAAACGGAAAAAAATATTGCCCGCAAAGAAAGCGAAATTACCCTTTCGGAACCGAACGACAAACTGAACGCGATTTTAACCATTCACGCGGGGGCCGGCGGCACGGAATCGTGTGATTGGGCCCAAATGCTGATGCGTATGTATACCCGTTGGGCGGAACAGCACGGTTTTAAGGTGTCTATTACGGACTCCCAACCCGGCGACGAAGCCGGCATAAAAACCGTCAGTGCCATTATAGAGGGCCCCTTTGCCTATGGGTATTTGAAGGGCGAAAACGGCGTACACCGCCTGGTGCGTGTTTCCCCGTTTGATGCCAACAGCCGCCGCCATACGTCTTTTGCTTCGTGCGACGTTCTGCCGGACATTGACGAAAACATTAATATAGAAATTCCCGAAAAGGATATTCAGTTGGAAACCAGCCGCGCCGGCGGCCATGGCGGCCAAAACGTAAACAAGGTGGAAAGTGCCGTGCGCCTGTTGCACATTCCCACCGGCATTGTGGTTTCCTGCCGTATAGAGCGCAGCCAACTGCAAAACCGCCAAACCGCTATGAAAATGCTGAAAGCCCGCCTGTATGAACTGGAAATGGATAAAAAACGCAGTGAGGCCGAAAAACGCTACGGCCAAAAAGGGGAAATTGCCTGGGGGCACCAAATCCGCTCTTATGTATTTATGCCGTATCAGCTGGTTAAGGATTTACGCACCGGGTATGAAACTTCCCAAATTAATGCGGTGATGGACGGCGAATTGGACCCGTTCATTTTTGCCTATTTGAACCAACTGGCTGCACAAAAAAAATAATGAAACCCGGCCTTTATATACATATTCCGTTTTGCCGCCAAAAGTGCAATTATTGTGACTTTGCCTCCTTTGCCGGGTTGGAAAACCTCATTCCGGCGTATTTGGCGGCCTTGCGGTTGGACGCGGCTAAGGCCCCCGCCAAACAGGTGGAAACTTTATATGTAGGCGGCGGCACGCCCAGTTTGCTTTCCGCCGCGCAACTGGCGCAGTTGTGTACGTTGCTCCAAAAAGAGTTCGGCCCCATTTCCGCCTTGCCGGAATCCACTTGCGAGGCCAACCCGGAAAGCCTCACCCCCAAAAAATTAACCGTTCTTAAAAATTTTGGTTTTACGCGCCTGAGCCTGGGCCTGCAAAGTTTGGATGATAAAGAATTAAAACTATTGGGCCGGGTGCATACGCGTGCGGATTTTTTGCGGGCGTATCAGGCGGCGCGTGCGGCGGGGTTTGATAACATTAATATAGATTTAATTGCCGGGCTCCCCGGGCAGACCTTGGAACAGTTTTTGGCTAATTTGCAGGGGGTTATTGCACTAAAGCCAGAGCATTTATCCGTCTATGGCTTGCAGATAGAAGAAGGCACGCCGTTTTTTGAGCGCGGCATTGTGTGCGACCAACTGTTAATGCGCCGCATGCTGGAAGAAACCCATAGGCAGTTGATTCAGGCCGGGTTTGAACATTACGAAATTTCCAACTTTGCGTTGCCCGGCCGGCAGGCCCGGCATAATACTTCTTATTGGCGCGATGGGGAATACATTGGGCTAGGCAGTGAGGCCGCCTCTTACTGGAAAGGCGAGCGCCGCCAAAATGTACCCTCTGTGCAAGAGTACATCCGCCGGATGCAGGCGGGCGAAAGCCCGGTTTGTTATGCGGAACATTTAACCGGCAAAGAAAAACTGGGCGAACAGGTTATGCTGGGGCTACGGTTATTGGACGGCGTGGAGCTGACGGATGAAATCCAACAGGCGTTCGGGAAGGACATTCAAACCCACATAAAAAACGGACTACTGACCCAAGAAAATAATAAAATAAAATTAACGTTTGAGGGGCTCTTTTTAGCCAATGAAGTTTTTTGCAGTTTTGTGGCCCCCTTTGAGGAAGAATGAATTTAACCCCTATACATACGGATATTTTCCGCGAACGGCAGGACTTGCCCGCGTTTATTACGCGGTTTTTGCCGTCTGTGACCGAGAAAACCGTTTTGGCGGTGGCCTCTAAATTGGTTTGTTTGTGGAAAGGTCTTTCCGTGGCGTACGAAAGCACCGCCCAAAAAGAGGCCCTCATCCGCCAAGAAAGCACCGCGGCTTTGCAAACGCCGTTGGCGTGGCTGACCGTAAAAGCCGGTATGGTTATGACCAACGCCGGGATTGACGAATCCAACGCGGACGGCAAACTGCTCCTTTTGCCCCAAGATTGTTATGCGTGCGCGGAAGAATTAAGAGCCGCCTTGCGGGCACATTACGGCGTAAAAGAGTTGGGCGTTGTGATTACGGACAGTATGATTTTGCCTTTGCGCGCGGGCGTAATTGCCGGGGCGGTGGGCTATGCCGGGTTTCAAGGGGTCAAAGATTTGCGTGGCAAGGCGGATATTTTCGGCAAAAAATTAGCCGTCACGCTGGTAGACGCGGCCGATACATTGGCCAGCGCCGCCGCGCTTTGTATGGGCGAGGCGGACGAAACCTGCCCGCTGTGTGTGATAGAGCGCGCCCCGGTTGTATTTACGGCGCACACCCGCCCGCAGGAAATGCACTACCCGGCCAAAGACGATTTGTATGCCCCATTGTTTAAGGCAGTGGGATTACTCAAAGATTAGGAGAACACCATGATAAAGAATATAGTACAGGAATTCAAAACTTTTGTGATGCGCGGCAACGTAATTGATATGGCGGTCGGTATCATTATCGGCGGGGCGTTTACTAAAATTGTAAACTCCACCGTTTCCGATATTTTAATGCCGCCCTTGGGGCTGCTAATGGGCAAGGTGGATTTTTCCAACTGGTTTATTGTGCTCAAAGACGGCGCCACTGTTCACGGGCCGTATGACTCTTTGTCCGCGGCGGCCGCGGCGGGGGCCACCACGCTGAACATTGGCAATTTGCTTAATGCGGTTATCAGCTTTTTAATTGTGGCGTTTTGTATTTTTATGCTGATTAAACTGATTAATAAATTAAACGCGCCCAAACCGGCTCCGGCCGCGGTGCCTACTACCAAAAAATGCCCGTATTGCTGCAGTGAAATTGCGTTGGAAGCCACCCGCTGCCCGCATTGTACTTCCGAATTAAAATAAGTTTTTGGGTATTTTGTAAAACACCGGGGAAAGGCCGTCGCCTTTCCCTTTTTGCTTGTTTGTGCCGTTCAAATTTTTTACACTAATACTATGATTTATTTTGCACACCGCGGGGCCAGTGCCGAGCGCCCCCAAAATTCCGTAGCCGCCTTTAAGCGCGCCCGCGCCTTGGGGGCCACGGCGTATGAATTGGACGTTCATTTACTGCGTGACGGCCAGTTAGCCGTTCATCATGATTATTCTTTGTTGGCTACTACCGGGCGTGATACTCTTTTGGGCACGCTCACGCAGGCGGATTTGGCCCAGTATCCGCTGATTAATGCGTTTACGGCGGAAAAATGCACCATTCCGCTCTTGCGGGACGTATTGCCGGTGGTGCGCGAAAATTTAGCGTGCTTAAATATAGAAATCAAAAACGACGGCAATTATTACCCGGGCATAGAAAAAGTTTTGCTAGATGAACTGCACGCGCAGGCGCCGGATATGCTGCCTAAAATTCTTTTTTCCAGTTTTGATTATTCTACCTTAGCCCGCTTGCGGGAACTGGATAGAAGCGTGCGGATTGGGCGTTTGTGCCGCGCGTTTGATGTGCAAGAAGCGTTGGCGTTAGGGGCGCGGAGCGTACACATGAACCAAAGCCGGCTCACGCCGGAAATTATAAACGCCTGCCACGCACACGGCCTCCAAGTTTTTGCGTATACTGTCAATACGCAAGCGGACGCGGCGCGGCTGGCCGCTATGGGCGCAGACGGCATTTTTACCGATAAGATAGGCTTTTTCCTTTCCACCCGTTAAGCGGGCACACCTTTTTATCCGCGCGGCGTTCTAACGGCGCGGGCGCTTTTGATAGGTTATGCGTGGCGGCGCATAAAAAACCCGGCATATTAAAGCCTATACCGAGGCCGACAAAGCATTAGCTATGCGCGGCGGCGCATAAAAAACCCGGCATATTTTTGCCGGGTGTGTTTTAAGGAAAGCGGAACCGTTAAAGCGCTAATAATTTGTTATTCCAGCGGGAGGCCGGGTTCGGCTTTTGTTGCGGGGTGGCGGCCCTTAAAATTTTATAAGCGGCCGGATTTTCGTTCTTTTGGGCCCAGCGGAGCGGAGTTTTGCCTTCTTTATCGGTGGCGGACGCATTTTGCGGGCACGTCTGCAATACTAAACGCAGGGCAATCAGGTTGCTTACTTGCCCTTTGTTCGCCCCAATCGCCGCCATGTGCAGGGCCGTCACGCCGTCTTTATCTTTCACGCACGGGTTGGCCCCCCGGCGCAGCAGCCGGATAGCGGCGGAGGATTTGCCGTCGCGCAGTAAAACCATCAGGGCGGTGGCGCCTTCGTGGTCGCGCGTTTCTAAAAAACGCGTTACGCTAACCGCCGGTGCGGAGTCATGCGCATTACTGCCCGGTTTTAAGGCGCGGGCGGTTTCTAACGCTGTTAAGCGGTTGATAAGGGCATCGGCAAAGTCCGCATTGGCGGCATAAAACAAGGCAGTGCGGCCCAATTTATCGGTAGAGAACAACTGCGCGGGTTTGGTGGCCAACGCCAGGGTTTTGGCTAACAAGGCTTGCGGGCCGTATTCAGCCGCGCGCATTAAAAAATCGCTCTTAAACACTTGTTTGCGTTCATAGCCGGAAACAGGCATACCGTGTTTGTAGTTGGTTTCCACAATGGAAATCGTATCCTTGTATTGGCGGGCAAAATCCTGCCGGGTGTACGCTTGGGCGGTAGCCGCACAAAACAAGGCCAGGGCAACGCTGTATATTATTTTTTTCATTTTTTGGTTCCTCTCTTGCAATAAAAAACCGGCTCCTTTATAATGGGAGCCGGTTTTGAATAAATAAATACAAAAATTAATTTCTTTCGCTCCCTGTATCCTTAATTGTAAACATAATAGACGGGCACCCCCCGCAAATTAGGGTGCGTTTAATCAAGGAAAGATTAAAGGAGTTAAAGTGTTTCATACGTTTTATTGTACTTTATTTTTTTATTTTTGCATACATTTTTTTATTTTTCTGCCTGATACAGCCCGCGCAACAGGGCAATTTCCGCCGCGTAGCCGGGAATATCGTTTGGGGTTTCCAAATAAAACGGCAGATGTTTTAAGGCCGGGTGGTTAATCACCCGCGCCAGGGCCTCTGTGCCCAGCGTGCCTTGGCCGATTTTGGCGTGGCGGTCTTTGTGTGCGCCCAGTGGGTTTAAGCTGTCGTTTAAGTGAATGGCTTTTAAGCGGTGTAGGCCGATTATTTTATCAAAGCGGTTTAATACGCCGTCTAAATCGTTTACAATGTCATAGCCCGCGTCACTAACGTGGCAGGTATCCAAACAAACGCCCATTTTATCCCCACATTTTACACCGTCTAAAATTTGGCGCAGTTCTTCAAAGCGTGAGCCGACTTCACTGCCTTTGCCGGCCATGGTTTCCAATAAAACCGTGGTGGTTTGGTGCGGCGTTAAAATGTGGTTTAACAAAGCGGTAATTTGCTGGATGCCTGTTTCTATTCCTTGCCCCACATGGCTGCCCGGGTGAAAATTGTATAAATTGCCGGGCAGAAAATCGTTCATGCGGGCCAGGTCGTCTTGCATAGTCAGCAAGGCAAATTCCCGCGTTTTGGGGTCCGCCGAGCAGGCGTTTAAGGTGTAGGGCGCATGGGCGAGCAAGGGGCCGAATTGGTTTTTTTGTGCCAGTTCCCGCAGGTTGGCGGCATCTTGCGGGTCAATGGCTTTGGCTTTACTGCCCCGCGGGTTGCGCGTGAAAAACTGGAACACGTTGGCCCCGATGGAAAGGGCTTCTTGGCCCATGGCCGCAAACCCTTTGGCGGCGGATAAATGGCAACCGATATAAAACATTTTTGTTCCTCCTGTGGGTGCGCCGCCCGGTGCAAATTAGTGCGCTTTGGCTTGGGTGCGCAAGCGGTGCGGAATATGTTTATATTTTTGCCCGCGTTTGGCGGCTTCTTCGTGGCGTTTGGAAAGTTCCGCCCGGTGGTGGCGGTATACGTCCACGCGGGTGTATTTCAGCATTAGGCAAAAATCCACCAACACCATTACAAAGTTTAGCACATACAGCCAAAAAACCAAATCAAAATTATGCAGTATTTTGTGAATCATCCCGCATACATAGGCAAACTCAATGGTAATCATAAACAAAAAACTCTTACCCGCCGCCGTTTTGGTGCGCAAAGAACGGCAAATGTTAAACGGCCAGGCCAGGCCGAACCCAACCATCATTAAGGCTTCAAAAATACTCATTTTTTCTCCTTGCGGCGGGTGGAGCGCTATGGTGCGGCGCCTGCCTATACTTATATTTTAGCTTTTTTGTTTTTGGCTGTTCAACGCCATAAAAAACCCGGCCTGGGGCCGGGTGTTTGCAAAATAACAGCGGTTTTATAAGGCGGCAATATCTTTTTCCAGCTCCGCCACATGTTCTTCCGTCGTGGCCCAACTGGTGCAAAAGCGGGTGACGGTATGCTCTTTATCCGGCTGACCAAACCGCGCAAACACATATTTTTTAGCCAGTTTTTGGGCCACTTCATTGGGCAAAATAGGAAATTGCTGGTTGGTGGGGGAGCTGTATAACAGCGGGAACCCCGCCTTTTGGAACGCTTTTTTAATGCGGGCGGCAAATTCGTTCGCTTGTTTGGCAATCGTTAAATAAAGGTCGTTTTCAAACAGCGTTAAAAATTGCAGGCCGAGCAACCACCCTTTAGCCAACATGGCCCCGCGTTGCTTGATGTAGTAGCGGAAGTCCTGCTTGAGGGCGTCATTCATAATCACCACCGCTTCCCCAAACAGCGCGCCTACTTTGGTGCCGCCAATGTAAAACACGTCACAGCACGCGGCTAATTCCGCCAGCGTGACCGTATTTTTTTTGGAGGTCAGCGCGTAGCCCAGGCGCGCGCCGTCCGCAAATAAAAACAAGTTGTTTTTGCGGCAGACGTCGCGCAAGTCTTGCAATTCCTGTTTAGTGTAGAGCGTGCCGTATTCCGTAGGGAAAGAGATATATACCATTTTGGGTTGGGCATCAAATTCCGGGTTGTCTTCCGCCCAGTGCGCATCACACACTTTTTGCACTTGCGCGGCGGAAATTTTGCCTTCCGTGGCGGGCACGGTAAGCACGCGGTGGCCGGTGGCTTCTATGGCACCCGTTTCGTGTACGTTAATGTGGCCGGAGTCGGCCGAAATAACGCACTGATACGGTTTTAAGGCAGAAGCAATGACCGTTAAATTGGTTTGTGTGCCGCCTACCAAAAAATGCACAGCCGCTTGCGGGGCTTGCGCTTTGGCGCGGATTAAATCGGCCGCCTGACGGCAGTAATCGTCCTGCCCGTAGCCGATATTTTGTTCCAAATTTGTTTGCAGGAGCCGTGCCATAATGGCGGGGTGGGCACCTTCGTTATAATCACAATTAAAACAAATCATAAATCTTCCTGTAAGTAATTTTAACCCAATGGGCGTATGATATATTATAGCTTTTTGTGCGGCTTAAAAAGTACAGGCCCCGCATGCCGCAGGGCCTGTTCAAAAACTACTTAAACCAATACTTAAACGGATACGCCAACACATATTTTATAAAGCGCGCCGGGTGCATTTGCGGGTCCGGCGAGCGGTCAAAAAAGGCCCAGCGCTGTAAGTTCAATTTTTTAATCCACTTGAGCCAGGCGTGTTCTTTATCCGTATGCGGCTTGCCGCCCATAGCCAAATACTCCTGATAAAACGGCTGCCAAAGGGAGTTCCAAGTGTACGTCCAAAACCGCACGCCGCCGCCCGCGCAGTGGTAAATCAGCACGTCGTGGCGGTTTTTATCCAAATATTTGGGGTTGGACGGCAAACAGTTGCAAATATCAGGTAAAACTTCTACTTGAATACCAAATTCCTGGAACATCACGTTTACAACCCCTTGGTCCGGGCAGACTAAATTTTCCAGCCACTCTGCCGTTTTATGGTAGCACCACATACGCAATTCCCGGCGGTGGGGGATGTTGTCGCAAAACAGCGTGACCCCCGCATTATAGCAAGGCACCGTCATATCATACTGCGGCATGGGTTTGACGAAGTTTTTAGTAATCAGCGTGAGGCCCTTTTGGGTGTCTTTGCACATAGCCACGCCGGATTTATCGCCAAAGTTATTAAAAATGTAGCTTAAATCGCCGCCAATCATCACGTCTACATCAATATAAAGCACTTTGCGGTAGGTATCCAATAAATCAAAAATTTCATAGCGGGCAAAAGTAAGCTGGGTAAAATGCTTAAAATTAATGTTGTTGAAATCCGTTTCCACCGCAAAATGATACTCTGTAAACTTGCACGGCAAAATGCGGTTCAAAAAGTCTTTATCGGCTTGCGTAAAACCTTGGTAATACACCAAAACATCCGTATTTTTTAATAATTCCTGATTGTATTTTTTAAGGCTTAACAGCGCCACGGAAAGGGTAAAAATAAAGCGCTCGTTGCACGAGAAAAAAATAGCATTTTTTTTAGACATATCCACTCCAATACCGGCATTGTAATATGATAGAATTATAGCATATAACAAGGAGATACCCCGTGGAACCTATCAACCGCCTGCGCCTGGCCGCGTTGCAAGCCCAACAATTAATTAACCTGCATAGCCAAAAAAGCAGTTTGGTGCGTTTGGCTGTTTGCTTGCACCGGGAGCGCAAACAACTTAAAAATAAAATTAAACTTTCCCTGCGTGCGCTTACGCATAAAGCGGTAGTCAGCCCGCGTTTGCGGGTACTGGTGCATGTGCGTGGCGGTATTGGGGACGTGTGTATGACGCGCGTTTTTTTGAAAGCCCTGCGCGCCCAACTCCCCCAAGCGGAAATTTACCTGTGTTATGACAGCCAAAGCGTGGTGGAGGCGCTGTTTCAGGACGGAGCCTATATCAACGGTTTCCAAAACCGTAAGTATCTCCCGCAGGATTTTGATTTAATTATATCCGGTTGCCATGTGTTTATTTACCAATATGTAAACCGCGCGCGCGTGGAGCAACTGGCGCCGGGTTTTATCCCGGTACTGGAAAAGGGGTTAAAAATGCGGGATATTTGCCGCGTGTTTGCGGAAAATACGCCGTATTTGGACGGCTATTGGGCCAACGCCACGGTGGAGTACGGCTCCAGCCGGGTGGCAAATTTGGGGTTATCCACCGGGCTTGTGGTAGGGCAGAACGACCGCGCGGAAATTGCGTTAGCGCCTGAGCGCAAGCGGGAGTTGCTAACTGCACTGGGCCTGGCGGATAAAAAATATATTACCATTCACGACGGAATTAATACCAATACGGACACTTCCCACGGCCACCCCACGCGCTGTTGGCCCCAAACGCGGTGGCGGGAGTTTGCCGCTTTGTTTAAGCAGGCGCACCCGGATATTTTACTGGTGCAGTTGGGGGGAAGTAAAAGCCAAGCCTTTGATTTTGCGGACGTTTGTTTAGTGGGCAAAACGGCGGTGAAAGATTTGCCCTATGTGTTGGACGGCGCACTGGCTCATGTGGACGGGGAAAGTGGCATGGTGCATTTGGCTAATTTAACCCGTACGCGCTGTGTGGTATTGTTCGGGCCGTCCTCGGCCGAGTATTTGGGGTATGCGCAAAATGTGAATATTACTTCCCCCAAGTGCCAAAATTGTATGAACATTTTGGAAGATTGGATGACCCGCTGCGCCTTAAACTATGCGGAAAATGAACAATGTTTAGCGGCCATTACGGCGCCGGTTGTATTGGACGGCGTAAATAAAATTTTAGGCGGAAAATAAAAAACTTGCCACACCGCCAAAAAATTGATATACTATTTATGTAGTTTGAAAGAAGCACTTTGAAATTAGCTTTATGAAGGGCCTGTAGCTCAGCTGGGAGAGCGCCTGCATGGCATGCAGGAGGTCGCAAGTTCGATCCTTGTCAGGTCCACCATTTGAAACGATTAGAACCCGCCGAAAGGCGGGTTTTTTGTTTGTATACTTTCGCGCAGAGTGCAGGCGCGTTCCGCTCCGTTAAAAGCGCAGGAGGGCGCTTTGCGGTGCGGGTTAGAACCGCAATCAAAAAACGCCGAAAGGCGGGTTTTTTGTTGTATACTTTGTATATGGTGCGTAAGATTTTTCAAGATAAATTTTTGCTTTATTTGACGCTGGCCGTACTTCTGTTGCGGGTGGGGCTCTTTTTTTATGTGATGGCTTTTAATCCGCTAGGGAGTGATTTTTTGCACTTCCCGGATTCGCTGTATTACACCGCGCCCGCCCAAACCCTGCTTACTTCCGGCCAATTAACGGACCCTTATTCTTTGACGCCGCTTACGTTCCGCACGCCCGGCTACCCGGTTTTTTTGGCCCTCATTTATGCCGTAAGCGGCCAAAGCGCGTGGGCGGTAGTGTTTGTGCAAATCCTGCTCATTACGGCGCTAGTCCCGCTCGTATACCATAGCGCGGCGGTGTTTTTATCCAAAACGGCGGCGCGGGCGGCCGGCGTGCTTTGCGCGTTCAGCACGGTTTTGGCGGCGTATGCGTTCGCCCTGCTTTCGGACGTGTTATTTGCTTTTTTGCTGACGGTATTTTTGTTTTTTGCGCTCTGCTATATAAAAAGCGGCAAATGGCCACGCTTGTTGGCGGCGTCCCTCTTTTTAACGGCGGCAATTTTTGTGCGCCCGGTGGCTTATAACTGGCTCTATTTGGGGGCCGTGTTGGTGGGATTAAAAACGTACCGCCAAGGGTGCCGAAAATGCGTGTGCGCGCTACTGGTTTTTTGCCTGCCCATACTGGCCTGTACCGGCGCTTGGCAATGGCGCAATTACCGCCAGGCCGGATATGCGGGGTTTCACTCCTCGGCCGCGTATAATTTGTATTTTTGGAATTTAGATGCCGTCGGCCACGCGCGCGGGCTCAATGCGCAAGGGGGCGATCAGTTATTGCATCAGGCGCTCCCGGCCGGATTTTGGCAATTTTCGCCCACGCAAAAAGATGCGTGGCTGTTGGCGCACGCCAAACCCATGTTGCGCAAGTTTTGGCCTTATAAATTGGCGCACGCACCATATTGGTTAGCCAAAACATTACTGGGCGGTTCTTACACCCAAATCAGCCGTATTATAAGGGGAACGCCGCCCCTTTCCCAAGCGGAGTTTGACTATCAGCTGAACAAAACAACCGCGCTACCCACGCAACATTTGCGCACTTGGCAGGACTACATCTTGTTGGGATTATGCGGCGCGCAAACCTTGCTTACGGCGTTATTGGCCGGATTGGGCGCAGTGATTTTGTGGATAAACAAACGGCGCGCGGAAACCGTTTTTTTAGGGTTGTTTGCCGGATATTTTTGGGCCATTTCGTCCGTATTTTTCGGTGCGGGCGGGCGCTACCGCCTGCCGTTTGAAACGGCCCTTTGCCTGTTGGGCGGCGCGGGTTTAGCGTGGTTGTGTTCCAAACTCCGCCCCCGCCTTAATCGTTAAACATTCCGCTTTTTCTGACAGGGAGTGCCGTTTGTTCAGCCCACAACTATAAAGGGACAATAAAAACACAGAGTGGCTGATTACAGGCCGAGGGTCAGGCTGTCTATCAAAAAGGCGGGCAGTTTGGCGGCAAGCATTTTTTGTTGGGTGGGGCGGAAATCGTATTCCTGGCGGATAAAACGGAACGTGCCGGCCGCCGTGTCCCAAATGCCAAAAGAGGCCCGCGGGTCATTATCGCGCGGTTTGCCCACGGAGCCGGGGTTGATAACATAGCGCATGGCCGGGTCCAGCTTTACGGTAAAATCGGCCTTGCGGTTCAAAAAAATGCCACATTCTTCTGCGTTCCCGCGGATAAAAAACGGCAAATGGGTGTGCCCCACAAAGCAAATTTGCCCTTTCCAAAGCGGATAATTCACCTTAAATTGCGTACAGCTGGAAAAATACTCTTTAATGGGGTCCAGCGGCGTGCCGTGTACGGCGGTAAAATTTTTCCCCTGGTATTTTTTGGGCAGGGTGGCTACATAGCGCACGCTTTCGTCGCTCATTTTACTGCGGCTGTAATCCAGGGCCAGGGCGGCCTCCCGGTTGAAGAAACTTTCCAGCTCCGGCAACACAAAAACGGCATCATGGTTGCCCATCACGCACACCAGGTTTTTGAGCGCCTGCACGCGCTTGACACATTCTTCCGGGTCCGGGCCGTAGCCTATCAAATCCCCACAGCAAATGTAATGGCTTACGCCCTCTTTTTTCAGGCGCTCCAAACAGGCCGTTAAGGCTTCCAAATTCCCGTGCGGGTCCGAAAATACACCGTACTTCACTTATCCCTCCGCCATGGATTCAATTTCTTCTTTCTTTTGCATGCCGGCCACGGTGCGGTCTTCCAAATTAACAGACATTACTTTGGATACGCCGCTCTCTTCCATGGTAATCCCATACAGCATGCGGGCCGATTCCATGGTGCGCTTGTTGTGCGTGACCACAATAAACTGCGTGGTTTTGGAAAACTCTTTAATCAAGTTTACATACCGCTCCACGTTGGCTTCGTCCAGCGCGGCGTCCGCTTCGTCCATAATGCAGAACGGGGACGGATTGTGCGTAAAGAACGCAAATAATAACGAGAGCGCCGTGAGTGTCTTTTCCCCACCGGACATAGACGAAATGTTGAGCAGTTTTTTACCCGGCGGCTGGGCGTAAATTTCTATGCCGGTTTCTAGCAGGTTTTCCGGCTGGGTGAGTACCAAATCACACTCGCCGCCGCGGAACAGCGTTTGGTAGATGTTCCTAAAGTGCATACGCACTTGGTCAAACGTGTATTTGAAGTTTTCCCGCGTGGTTTGGTTGATTTTATTGATAGCGGCTTTTAAGTCTTTCTTGGCGGAGTCCAAATCCCCGATTTGCGTTTTTAAGAACGTGTGCCGCTCGGTCAGCGCGTCGTATTCTTCCGGCGCGGTCATATTAACGGCCCCCATATTTTCTATGCGTTTGCGCATCATTTTTACGCGCTCGTAATCCACGGGTTTATCGCCAAAATTCATGGCGGCTTCTTCCGGCGTGATGTTCCAACTTTCAAACAGGTTGTTTACAACCGTGGTGCGTTGGCGGCGCGCGTTGGAGAGGGCGTTTTCCAAATCATTCTTTTTAATGGTTAAGTCCGCCTGTTGTTTTTTGGTGGCGTTGAGCGCGGCGGTTTTATCGCTGAAGTCTTTTTTAAGAGCTTCTAATTCTTGGCGCAGTTGGTGTTCGTCCAACTCCAGTTTGGCCAATGTGTCGCGCTCGCCGGACAGTTTGGCCTGGGTGGACAGTTTTTCGTCCGCCAACGCTTTTAAGCGCGCGTTGGAGGCGGCCATTTTTTCGTTGCGTTTGCCTTCGCCGTCCAGCAAGGCGCGGTATTCAAAATCGGTGGATTTCAAATCCAGCTCCACATTATTTTTTTTGATTTTTACTTCATACAGCTTGGAGCTTAACGCATTAATTTGCGTTTTTAAGTTTTCGCCTTCCTGCTGTAAAACGGCTTTGCGGGCGGTGGCTTCTTCGGCTTGCCGCACCAGGCCGTCTTGTTGGGCCTTTAATTCGTCCAACGTCTTTTTTAAGGTTTCCGCGGCGTGTTTGCGGCTTTCCAACCGGGCCGTCATTTCCTGCTTGCGGGCCGCCGCACGGGCCAGCTGGGCCTGCGTTTGGCGGACTTCGTTTTCTTTGTTGGAAAGCTCGTTGCGTACGGAGTTCTGCGCCAGTAATTCTTCCTGATATTTGGCGCGTTGTTGGCGCAAGGCTTCTTCCGCCTTGGAAAGTAAATCGTAATTAGCAATAATTTCTTTGCTGACGGCTTCTTCTTCCTGCGCGCGTTCCTGCGCCTGCCGCCGGACGGATTCTTCTTCCCCCCAGTAGGCTTCCGGCGCTTTTACGCCAGCGGCCCCGCCGGCCACAAAAAAGGCATCACGCACTTCGCCTTCCGCCGGGCAGTTGTATCCGCCGATGATAAAATTAATTAAATTTTCCAATTCCGGCGCATAAGTAAGCTGTGTTTTTAAGGTGCCGTTCTGCGTTGCCGTTTGCGGCACTTGCGGTAAAATGATAAATTTGGCGCGCGCTTTGCCGTGTTCTTTCAGTTTGGCAATCGCACTGTCTGCGGCGGCGGCGTTTTCACACAAAACGGCATCTAAATATTTGCCGAACGCGTCTTCCACCGCCACCCCTAACGCGGCCGGATATTTTAAGGCTTTGCGCAAAGTGCCTTTTGTGCCGCCGATACCGCTTTGCGTGACGGTTTGCACACCTACCCAATAGGGGTCGTTCTTCCCTTGGGTTTGGATGAGTTCCAATTTGGCGGCCAACGCGGCGCGGGCGGATTTTACGCCGGAGAGTTTTTCGTTTAAGGCGGCGCGTGCGTTTTGTAGGGCGCGCAGTTTTTCTTCGTCGGCGGTGATGGCCGTTTTGGCCGTTTCGGCCGCGCGGCGTTTTTCTTCCAGCCGGGCGCGGATTTCCTGCGCCGCCTGTTCCAACCCGGCCAGGCCGCTTTGGGCCGCTTGGTTGGATTTTTCCAGGGTGATTAAATCTTCGTTTTCGCGCTGGGCGGAAGATTCTTCAATAGAAATTTTATTGGAAACTTCCATTTGGCGTTGCACCAGGCGCATGCGCTCGTTATTGGCGCGTTGGGCTTGCGTATCGGCTTGGCGCAAATCCTGTTCCAACTTTTGGGAAGAAGCTACTTTTTGGTTGTATTCGGCCTGGAGCGGTTCCAGCTCTTTGCCCACGGTTTGGAGCTGTTCTTTTAAGCGGGTGAGCGCCGGGCCGAGTTCCGCAATACGGCTCTGCCCGCGTTGGGCTTCGGCCCCGCTGGCGGCTAACTGGTTGGTTAGCTCCGCGGTTAAATTGTCACAATTTTTAATAGCGCCTTCCAACAAGCCCACCTGGTATTTACAGGCGGAAATTTTTTCGTTAAAGGCACTGGCTTCTTTTTGTTTATGGGTTAAATTTAAGTCCAGCGCGGCGGTTTGCCCTTCCTGCGCGGAAATGCGGTTGTCCAAATCGGCCAGTTGCCGGACGACCGGGTCTAACTCGCCGGACAGGCGGGCAATCGTCTGGCCGGATTCTTTAATGGAACAAACGGAAATGGCAATTTCGCTTTCTTTTAGTTCTTCGCGGTAGCGTTGGTACAGGCGGGCTTTTTTGGCTTCACTGTCCAACTTTTTGATTTGTTCTTCTATGAGCGCCACCGTGTCGGCCAGGCGGGCCAAATCCAAATCCACGCGCTCCAACCGCTTGATACATTCTTCCCGCTTTACTTTATATTTGGATACGCCGGCCACTTCTTCAAACATTTCGCGGCGCTGTTCCGGCGAGGCCGCCAACACGGTATCTACCCCGCCCTGGTCAATAATGGCGTAGCCTTCCCCGCCGATACCCGTATCCAAAAACAAATCGCGTATATCGCGCAGGCGGCATTGTACTTTGTTCAAAAAGTATTCGCTTTCCCCAGTGCGGAAAATTTTGCGCGTGACGGTAATTTCATCAAAATCCAGCGGCAGTTGGCGCGTGGCGTTATCAAACACCATGCTCACTTGTGCCATATTTAAGGGGGCGCGTTTGGCGGTGCCGTTAAAAATAATATCTACCATGGAGGAGGAACGCAGGGACTTCCAGCTCATTTCGCCAATGGCCCAACGCACGGAGTCAATCACGTTGGATTTGCCGCACCCGTTCGGCCCTACCACGCAGGTAATGCCGGGCTCAAAATCCAGGCGGGATTTATCGGCAAATGACTTAAAACCGATGATTTCTATTGCTTTCAAATACATATACAGTCCCCTTTAGGCAGATATATTCCCATTATACCATTTCCCTATATTTTATATAAGGCAAAAAGCGGATTACGCGCGCGCGGGCGGCGGGTAAAAGCCGGGTGGGGGAGGCTCTCTCGGAACATAGACGGAAAAAACTGCTTGCAAAGTATTCGTTTTTTTATTAGACTTTTTCTGTAAGACTGTTTTTCCTTAGAAAGGAGGATACTTCACATGGCAGAAAAAGTGCTTAAAGTTGGAATGGAACGCGAAGACGGCTTCCTGTACTACATTGATAAAGACGGTGATATTGCCCGTGTGCAAATGGCCCGCGGCGGCAAAAAAGGCGGTAAGCCGAAGAAAGTTGAAAAATGCGGCATCAAAAAAGAAAAAGGATATTTGTATTTCTTGGATAAGAAAGGCGATATCTCCAGAGCCAAAATGGTGAACGCAAAATAAATTTAAGAACCCCGCTAACGCGGGGTTTTTTATAACTTTTAACGGAATACTTTTGCCCAAAAAGAAAATCTTTTTGTGCCAAAACGCCCGGCCAACGCCAAGAAAAAGTTTATTCTCCACCTCCCAGTGCAGTTGCAAAATTCTTTATCCCGTTGCAAATAGATGAATGCGCGTTTTACAACGGTGTCGTTTTCTAAACAGGCACCTCCTTTATTTAACTGCCGCAACGCACCTATCACACATCTTAATAAAGCAATAGCTACTTCCGGGGTTAAAAAGCCCCGCCGGGCAAATTCATCACATAAATAGAGCCGGTTGTGCAGAGTGCCATGGTCCATGGTGTGTTTTTGTGAGGTAATACAGAAAGGAACTTCTCTCCTGTAATAATAATTGCTTTTAGGAACGGTATGTATGCGCTTTGCCGTCATAAAAGTAAGAATACTGAAAGACGAATCCTCGGCGGTGGCTCCGATTAGAAATTTTATCTGCTCTTTTTTAATAAAATCGGCGCGGTATAATTTACCCCAAACCACGGGGTCATAATAACCGGCCAAAAAACGCTGTTTGGGCGTAGAACCGATGGGGCGGAAAAAACTGCTGCCGCAAAAAGGTTTTTGCCACTTTTTTGTTTGTTCGTTCCATTCCTTAAAGAAACACCGCGTTATATCCGCCTGATTTTTTTGGGCGGCGGAGTACAGGTCTTCCAAATAGGTGGGGGCTACCCAATCGTCTGCATCCACAAAAGCTATAAATGTACCGTACGCTTCTTGCAAAAGCCGGTTGCGGGTGGCCCCTACCCCGGCATTCGGTTGGTTTATAAAGCGAAAACGCGCGTTGCCGGCCGCAAATTGTTCCAGAATTTTTTGCGATTGGTCTTTAGAGCCGTCATTGATACAGAGAACTTCAAAATCTGTAAAGGTCTGCTCTTGCAGAGAACGCAGACAAGCGGGTAAAAATTTTTCGGCATTGTATACTGGAATTAATACAGATACGGCGGGGTGTTTCATAGGGATTCTCCTTGAACCCCAAGGAAGAACAAAAACGGCCATCTGTCCCGAGCCACATCACTAACCCGAAACAAACAGCCGTAGCCTTTTGCCATATAAAAATATGGCAAAAAGCATTCAACACAACCTATGCGGGTAATTAGTCCGCACGGGTTGTGTTTCAAAACGGCTGTTTTTGGAGTGATGTGTGCCGCGGTATACGGCGCATCCCGTTCTTCGCGGGATTCCAAAAACAGCTAAAATTGTACAGGGAAACGGCCCCTGTTTTATCCGGCACTAAAAACGAAAAAAATAGCACCTTTACCCTATCATAGCAAATTTATTTTTTAGGGGTTGATTTTTTTGTTCTCCGGCGTATACTACCAGTAAGCATTAGCCGTAGGGGAGGACATCAAATAACCGCTATTCTTGCCGGGTAGTATGCACCGCCTAAAGGCCGCCTTGGCCTGTTGAATGAGTTGTAAATTCCGTTAACGCCCGTACGCGTTGACACACCTTTTTATTAATGGTTTAATTAGTATACGGGGAAAACTCGCAATTCCTATACGGAGGCATTTTATGGATATTAAAATTACTGCCAAAAACATTAAACTCACGCCTGCCATTAAAAAACATATTAATGAACGCGTCAGCAAGATTGAAAACTTTTTTGACAATATTGTTTCTGTGCAAGTGTTAATTTCTGTGGAAAAGAAAATTAACCAACGCGCGGAAATTATTGTACACACCGGCGCCAAAACCACGCTGACCGCCAGCGCCGTAGAAGAAAACTTGTACAAAGCCATTGATTCCGCCGCTGTAAAAGTGGAAAGCCAGGCTAAAAAAGTAAAAAGCAAAGCGCAGGCCCGCAAAGTGGCCAAAAAAGCCGTAAAAGAAGTAGCCGAAATTAACCCGTTTGCGGACCATGTACTCCTGCCGCAGAACGACGTTAAATTCTCCGTGATTAAACAGGTGGAAGTTTCCCCGATGAACCCGGAAGATGCCGCTTATGAAATGGAACGCCTGGGGTATTCCTTCTGGATGTTCTTAGACGAAGATTCCAAACAAATCAACCTGATTTTCAAACGGTTGGACGGCACTTACGGTTTAATTAAACCGATTAAAAAGAAATAACCGGCCCCGCCGGGAGAAGGCGTTATAGCGCAATTTACAAAGTCTGTCACGGTTAGCGAACTGCTCCAGGTTAAGCGCCTTAACCTGGAGCTGGTTTGCGGCAAGCGGTATATCCACCGGGAAATTACGCAACCCAGCGTAAACCGCCCGGGCCTGGCTTTGTGCGGGCATTTGGATAATTTCCGCGCCCATTCCGTGCAGGTGTTCGGCCAGGGGGAACAAGCGTTCTGCCAGCGGGCCAACAAAACCAAATTGCGCCAAAATGTGGAAAAATTATTGAGCGAAGGGTCTGTTCCGTGCGTGATTATGGCGGCGGATTTGGACCCTTTGCCCGCTATTAAAAAGGCGTGTTTGAGCGCGGATGTGCCCGTCTTAAAAACCTCGTTGGATTCGTCGGCCTTTTTGGCGGCGTTTTCCCGCTGGTTGGACGAAAAACTCTCGCCCGTCACCCATATCCACGGGGTGTTGGTGGGCGTGAGCGGCATTGGCGTTTTAATCCGCGGGGCGGCGGGTATCGGCAAGAGCGAATGCGCGCTGGAGCTGATTAAACGCGGCCATATTTTAGTGGCGGATGACGTAGTGGAAGTACAAGCGCGGTGGAACCGCTTTTTGGTGGGCTCTTGCCCGGCCATGCTCCGGCATTATATGGAAGTGCGCGGCCTGGGCATTATAGATGTGGAGCTGTTGTTTGGGGTGGGCTCCACGCTGGACGAAATGAATATAGAGTTGGAAGTCGTTTTGACCCCGCCGTTAAAAACCGGCCTAGACCGCTTGGGGGTGGACCAAAAAACCACCAAAATTTTAGGGGTAGATATACCGTCTTTAACGCTGCCGGTCACGCCGGGGCGCAACTTGGCGGTACTAATAGAAGTGGCCGCCTTAAACCAGCGGTTAAAATCTCAGGGGATATTCTCGGCCAAAGAATTTAGCAAAAAAATTCTGGACCGTATGAAAAAAACAGCCAATAAAGATGAAAAATAAACGCAAAATTTTTATTATTACCGGTATGAGCGGCGCGGGCAAATCCCAAGCGCTCAAAATTTTTGGGGACTTCGGTTTCTACTGTGTAGACAACCTGCCTTTGGCTTTATTTGGCAATTTTATTGAATATGTTTCCGGCCGGGCGGACTTAAATAATGTGGCGTTGGGCATTGATATCCGCGAGGGGGAAAGCCTGAAAGAAATGCCCAAACTGTTAAAAACCCTCAACCGCAACGATTTTGCCCCCAAAGTGATTTTTTTAGACGCGGGCGACGAGTGTTTAATCCGGCGGTTTTCCGAAACGAAACACAAACACCCCCTGCATAAAAAGCTGGCCGCGGCTATTGCACACGAGCGGCAACTGTTAAGCCCCATCCAGGTTTTGGCCGATAAAGTAATAGATACGTCCGACTTAAAACTGGGCGAACTAAAAGAAAAACTTTCCGCGCTGTTGGAATCCAAGCGGGAAGACGATATGCAAATTTCCGTAGTGTCTTTCGGGTTCAAACACGGCATTTTGAAAGATTGTGATATTGTAATGGACGTGCGGTTTTTGCCAAACCCGTATTACATCCCGGAATTAAAGGAAAAAACCGGCTTGGATAAAGCGGTGCAAGATTATATTATGTCTTTTAAGGAAACCGGCGAATTTATTGAAAAATTTGCGGACCTTATCAAATATTTGATACCAAAGTATATAAAGGAAGGTAAAAGTTATTTAACTATCGCCATGGGTTGCACGGGCGGGCACCACCGCAGCGTGTTTATGGCGCACGAGCTGGCACAACGCCTGCGCAAGGCGGGGCTGACGGCTTCCGAATTTCATAGGGATATAGGAATTTAATATATGGTAAAAATTATTTTAGTCACCCACGGCAATTTAGCCCGGGAAATGTTAAACACCACGGCGCAAATTATCGGCAAAACGCCGGACGATTTTGCAACGCTGTCTATTGCGGCGGCGTCTTCGGTAGAAGCAGAAGCGGCCAAACTGAAAGCGTTGCTGGGCGACTGCCCGGACGGCGCCGTGATTTTGACGGATATTTTTGGGGGCAGCGCCACCAATGTTGCGCTGACCGCCAGCAAAGATAACCCCAAATGCAACGTCATTACGGGGCTCAACTTGAGTATGCTGCTAACCGCGGTAAACAACCGCAAAAAATTATCCGCCAAAGAATTGGCAGAAAAAATTGAAGCAGACGGCAAACGCGCCGTTATTAACGCCACGGAACTGTTGATTAAAGGATTATAATGCCTATCGTTTTCGCGCGCGTGGATGACCGGCTTATCCACGGGCAAATTGTGCAAGCATGGTTGCCGGAGCTGAACGTTGATGAAATTGTCATTCCCCGCTCTCCCAAAGCGCAGGGGAACTTCAACGAGGGGCTCCTGCGCCTTAGTTTGCCGTACGAATATGAATTAACCGTGTTGGATGCGCACCGCTGTAAAGATTATATAGAACATTCCGCCAAAAATATTTTTCTGTTGGCCGCCTCACTGGCGGACGTCATGCCGCTACTGGAAGACGGGCTAAAAGTAAAATCCTTAAACATTGGCGGTATGCATTTTAAGCAGGGCGCGCAAAAACTGGATGACAATGTGTTTTTGGACGAGCAGGATAAACGCCTGTTGTCTATTTTCAAAACATTGGGCTTAAATATAGAAACCCGCGCGGTGCCAAATTCTAAATCCATCTCGTTGGAGGCTGTATTGCCATGACCGCATCTATTATCGTGCTTTGCTTACTGGCGGCCTTGTTGGAACTGGATACTACTTACGCGGGGCAGTGGCTTATTTCCCGCCCGATTATCGCGGGGCCGCTGTTCGGGCTGATTACCGGGGATTTAATGGCCGGGATACAAGTGGGGGTGTTTGCGGAGCTTTTGTTTGTGGATATTTCCCCTTTAGGCGGCATTATTCCGCCCAGCGGGGTCATGACGGCGGCTATCCCCATGATTTTGTATTCTTTGGGCATAGAGCTGTACTTCGGGTTTTTCCTGGGCGTACTGGCCGGTATTTTGTATGCCCAGTTAGACCGTTGGTTGCGCAAAACCCGCTTTAGACTGATGGTATTTTTGGAAAAAAACGCCGCCGCGCATCCGCAGGCTATCGGCCGCACGGTGGGGTGGCTGTTATTAACGGTTTTTTTAATGAATTTGATTTTTGTTTCCGTTTGCGCGTGGATTTGCACCCAGTTGATGTACAACATTGTGGCGTATATTCCCATTAAGGCGTATGCGGCGTTTAAGTTTGCTTATATGTCGGTACCGTGGATTGGCCTGGCCACATTAATCCCGGCGTTCCGGTTGAAAACAAGGTAGCGTATGATGAATTTTTCCATGCACTTGCGTTTATTTTTACGCTCGTTTTTCTTACAAACGGGGTGGAATTATGTAAAATTCCAAAATTTAGGGCTCACTTATATTATGATGCCCTTTCTCACCCGCTTGTATGCGCAGGACAAAGAGGCTCTGCCCGCAGTGACCACCCGCTATTTGGACACCTTTAACACCCAGCCGGTGATGGCCTCCTTTTGCATTGGCGCACTGGCTAAAAAGGAAGAAGCCGTGGCGCAGGCCAAAAGCGTGACCGATTTTAAGGAGCGCGTGGCCGAATGGATAGGGGCGCGGCGCGGGCTTTCCATTACGGCGGCTTCTATCGGGGACCGTTTGTTTTGGGGCACCTTAAAACCGCTCACCCTGCTGTTGGCCATTTTTATTTGGCTGTGCCTGGGGGTCAACTTTTTTGAAATTGAATTATTGGAAAACCCACTGCCGCTGGACGCCTTTTGTGCCGGAGCCGCCGCCTTTTTTGTATATAACAGCGTGGCTTTGTTCGTGCGGTGGGAGGGTATTACCATTGGCTATAATTCCGACGAAAAAACCTGCTTCGGCCTGACTAAATTTGATTGGAACAAAACCATTTATAATGCCAAACGCCTGGGCATGGTGCTGGCGGCCGGGCTCATGTTGTTTGGGGTGTATTATTATTTCAAAAATTTAGCGTTGGATTTGCATTTTATTACCCGCGCTATATTGGTGTTGTTTTTTGTAATAATCAGTTTTTTAACGCGCAAATTAAAAGTGCCTAATATGTATTTGTATTTGGCGGCAGTAATTATTTTTAATATTGCGTGCTATTTATAAAAAGGGGAATTAAGTGATTACGGAAACTGTTAAAATTTCCAACCGTTCGGGCTTGCACGCCCGGCCTGCTATGATGATTGTGCAAAAAGCGGGCGAATTTAACTGCGATATTACTATTGCTAAAGAGGATGTAAAAGTAAACGCCAAAAGCATTATGGGGGTTATGATGCTGGCGGCGGAATACGGCGCCAGTATTACGCTGACGGCCGACGGTGCCGACGAACGCGCGGCACTGGATGCCCTCAAACAACTTTTTGACGAAAAATTTAACGAAGAATACTAAAGGGATGGGTATGTTTGTAATAAAAGGCGTAGGGGCCAGCCCCGGGGTGTCTATCGGACCGGCTGTTATTTTGCCGGGGGATTCTTTTGCCGTTGCCCGGCAGTATGTAGAACCGGGCGAGGCCAAAAACGAACTTGCCAAAATGAAAGCCGCCGTGGATAACACCATGCGCGAATTGGACAGTTGCGAAAAAAAGGTGCTTGCCACTTTGGGGCAGGAATACGCGCAGCTGTTGTCCACCCATAAACTCATTTTGCAAGACCCTACGTTGCACCAATCCGTACGCCATAAAATTTTGGACGAACATCTTTCGGCCCAAGCGGCTATTTTTATTACTTTGCAGGAGCTTGCCGCCAGTTTTGAAAAAATAGAAGACCCCTTTTTTAAGGAGCGCCGCAACGACGTTTTTGACGTGGGCAAGCGCCTGGCTAAAAATTTGGAGGGCGATAAGGGCGAGTTTTTGGCTTCCATAAAAAAGCCGTCTGTTTTAATTGCCCATAATTTGTACCCTTCCGATACGATTAACCTGCAAGAAAACCAGGTACTCGGTTTTTGTACGGACGTGGGCGGCAAAACAAGCCACACGGCCATTTTGGCCCAAAGCCTTAAAATGCCCGCCGTGGTGGGGCTTTCCAACGCTACTAAAAAAATCCAAAACGGCGATACCGTCATTGTGGACGGGGATAACGGCCTGCTCATTATCAACCCGGACCGCTACACCCTGGCCAACTATAAAAAAATCCAGCGGGAAAACAAAAAAGCGGAAGCGTTGCTGAAAACCATTAACCATTTGCCGGTTATCACGCAAGACGGCCACCCGCTAAAACTGTTTGTAAATTTTGACCCCCGCACCGATACCAAAGAAAATAAAAAGCTGATTACGGACGGCCTGGGGTTGTTGCGTACGGAATTTTTATATATGAATACCCCCGTGCCACCCACGGAAGACGACCAGTACCAAATGTACTTGTCTATTGCCAAACGCTTTGATATGCGCCCGGTCACTATCCGCTTGGCGGATTTGGGGGGCGACAAAATGCCGCAGTTCCCGCTGGACGAGTTTGAATTGGAACAAAACCCGTTTATGGGGTGCCGGGGTATCCGGCTGTTCTTAAAAAACCCGGAGCTTTTGCACACCCAACTGCGGGCCATTTTGCGCGCCGCGTGCGAAGTGCCCGCCCAAGTGCGCATTATGATTCCCATGGTGTCGTCGGTAGAAGAAGTCCGCCATGTGCGCGCCGCGTATGAGGCGGCCCTGAAAGCGTTGGAAACGCAGGGCAAAAAGCCCGTCAACCGGGTGGCGTTGGGGGCCATGATAGAGGTTCCCGCCGCGGCCATGGCATTAGACGGCATGATTGGATTATTGGATTTTGTTTCCATTGGCACGAATGACTTGATACAATATCTAATAGCGGTAGACCGCATTAACCAGGAAGTGGCCCACATGTACGACCCTTGCCACCCGGCGGTTATCCGCACCTTAAATTTAATTATCCAAACTGCGCATAAACGCGGCAAAAAAGTAAGCATTTGCGGGGAGTTGGCCTCTGATTCCAAAATGTTGCCCTTGTTGTTGGGGTTGGAAATAGACGCTTTGTCCGTCACGCCGCGTATGTTTTTACGCGTAAAAAACAACATCCGCAATTTGAATTTTGAAACCTGTTCCGACCTGGCCCAAGCCGCACTTTTAATGGGCAGTTCGGAAGATATACGCAATTTAATTGAGCAAAACAAAAATGAAGATTCGTAATTTTTCTATCGTGGCACATATTGACCACGGCAAAACCACCCTTTCGGACCGTATTTTGGAAGACACCGGCACCGTGCCCAAGCGCAAAATGCAGGCCCAACTGTTAGACGGTATGGACCTGGAGCGCGAACGCGGCATTACCATTAAAGCCAAAGCGGTACGCATCAAATATAAAGATTATATTTTGAACTTGATTGACACCCCCGGCCATGTGGATTTTTCCTACGAGGTGGCCCGCTCCCTGCGCGCGTGCGAAGGGGTACTGCTGTTGGTGGATGCCTCGCAAGGGGTGGAAGCGCAAACCGTGGCGCACGCCCATTTGGCCAAAAAATTAGGGCTTACCATTATCCCGGTCATGAACAAGGTGGATTTGTCCCAGGCGGATGCGGACGCGTCCGAAGAACAACTGTGGGATATTTTGGGCGAGCCTATTGAGGCGGAGCGCGTCAGCGCCAAAACCGGGCTGGGGATAGAACATCTATTGGACCGCATTATTGCGGATATTCCCGCCCCGCAAGGGGATGAAAACGCCCCCGTGCGCGCCCTGATTTTTGACTCTTTTTATGATGCTTTCCGCGGCGCAATTATGTATGTGCGCATGGTGGACGGCACCTTAAAACCGGGGCAAACCATCCGGTTTATGTCGTCCGGCGCTACCTACAAAATTGAAGAACTGGGCTACATGACCCCCAAACAACTGCATAAAGACACGCAGTTAAGCGCGGGGGAAGTGGGTTATTTAGTGGCCGGCATTAAAGATATTCACCAGGTAAAAGTGGGGGATACCGTCACCCTGGCCGAGCGCCCGGCCCAAACGCCCTTACCAGGGTACGAAGACGCCAAACCGGTGGTTTTTGCCAGTATCTTTCCCATAGAAACTACCGATTTCCCGCTCTTGCGTACGGCGCTTGAAAAACTGAATTTGTCGGATTCTTCTTTCCACTACCAGAGCGAAACTTCCAAGGCCCTGGGCTTTGGCTTCCGCCTGGGTTTTATGGGTATTTTACATATAGAAATTGTAAAAGAGCGTTTGGAAAGAGAGTTTAATTTATCGTTGATTGCCACCGCTCCCAACGTGGTGTATCACGTTAAATTTACGCCGCGCAAAACGCACCCGCAGGAGCTTTCCGCCTTGCCGGACGCTACGGACGACCCGGGCTATAAAATTATTGATAACCCGGCCAACTTTCCGCCGCACGGCGATATTATAGACATTAAAGAGCCCGTTATCCACATTACCATTGTCACGCCGGTTGAATTTATGGACGGAGTCATGACCCTGCTGAAAGAAAAACGCGGTACGTTTATGAATTTGGACCACCTTTCCAACCAGCGCGTTATTGTGAAGTACGAAATGCCCATGGGCGAAATGGTGATAGACTTTTACAACAAGTTAAAATCCGTTTCCAAGGGGTACGCTTCGTTTGATTATGAGGTGGCCGGGTTCCGCAGTTCGGACGTGGTGCTTATGGAAATTTTACTGCACGGTACCCCGGTGGATGCGCTTTCCGTAGTGGTGCATAAAGACAAAGCCCAAACGCTGGGCCGCGCGTTGTGCGCCAAGTTAAAAGAGCTTATCGGCCGCCAGCAGTTTGAAGTAGCCGTGCAAGCCGCCGTCAACGGCAAAGTGATTGCGCGCGAAACTATTCCCGCCTTCCGCAAAGACGTAATTGCCAAATGTTATGGGGGGGATATTTCCCGCAAGCGCAAACTGTTGGAAAAACAGAAAGAAGGTAAAAAACGCATGAAGTCTATCGGCAGCCTGAACATTCCGCAGGAAGCCTTTGTTTCCATGCTTAAAATCAGCGAAGAATAACGCCGCCCCCGGGCCGGACGTTAAAATTTGGTAAAATATCCGTAATATGCTTTTAGAAGGAAAAACACTTGCCGCAACTATACGCCAAAGCCTGCCGGAGCGGGCGGAAGCCGTGCGCCGTAAATTGGGCCGCGCGCTCAAGCTCTATGCCTATGGTAATGCGGACGATTACGCCGCGTATGTATATTTGCATAAAGAAGTGCAGGCCGCCCAAAAGTTAGGGGTGGAAACTAAAGTTTTCCCCTTGTCGGCCGATATGGATGCGGCGGCGTTTTTGGAAATGCTGACTAACGCTTCCAAAGACCCGGCGGTGGATGCCATTTTAATCGCGCGGCCGTTGCCTGCGCAGTTGGCGGCCTGCGGCTACGAGCGCGTACTGGCGCCGGAAAAAGACATAGACGGTATGTCTTGCGCCAATATGGGTAATTTGTTTTTGTGTAAAACCTGGCAGGAAGTGGAACAACTCCCCGGTTTTGTGCCGTGTACGGCGCGGGCCGTGGTGCGGTTGCTCCAATACCACCATATTCCCTTGGAAGGGGTGGAAGCCGCGGTAATCGGCCGTTCCCCCACGGTGGGCCGGCCGCTGGCGCATTTGCTGACGTGCCAAAATGCCACGGTAAAAATCTGCCATACCAAAACGCAGGATTTGAAGCAGTCCCTGGCGGGGGCGCAGTTAATTTGTTGCGCCGCCGGCAAAGCGGGCCTGTTGCGCGCGGATATGGTGTGCGGCGGCAGTACGGTGATTGATATTGCCACCAACTTATCGCCCGACGGCGCTTTGTGCGGGGATGCGGACAGCGCCGCCCTGCTGGCTAAGGGGTGTAAAGTTTCCCCGGTGCCGGGCGGCGTGGGGCCGGTCACGCTTGCGTGCCTGCTGGAAAACATTATATTATCAGGTGAGAGGAAAATTTAAGGAGAATCTATGAAAACATTGTCCCAAGTGATTGCGTTGTTGCTGTGCGCAGGGCTGTTGGCCGCCTGTACCAGTAATGCGCGCAAAGCAAAATACAACCGCAAAATTTATTTGACGGAAGAAGATTATCTGTCCGACTTGGCCCCGCAGGCCGAAAGAGAACGCCGCGAGGCGCCGCCGGTGGTGGAATCGGAATATATTTTTAATTTGGAGCCGTCCCCAGACCAAAAGAATATTTATTTTTATGATGACCGCCAACAGCCGCAAGTGCCCGGCGTGCCGAACGACGGGGACTATAAAAAGGAAAAACGCCTTTGGCAAAAGCCTAAACGCTATGCCCCGGGCGAATACGGCGCCGCGCCGGCCGAATCCGCCACGGAAGAATCTGCCCCGGCGGATGATGTGGGTAGCGAAGAATACGATTAAGCCTTTGTTTGGCCCCGGCCTAAAATCCGGCCGGGTTTTACGGCTGAAAAACGCATAACGCCCGGTTTAGGGGCGTAATTATAAAATTTGCTAAAAGGTAGTTGTTGCGGCATACAAGCCGTACCGCGTTGGGCGGTAAGTGTATGCCGGCACTTGGGGCAAAAGGGGAGTTTTGCTTTTTTGCAAAAAAAACTTTCCTTTTGGCTTAAATTCTGTATAATAAGGGATATACTGCTTTTTTTATACATACAAATTGGAGGATAAATGAGAAAGTTTCTCGTTGCAGTTTTGTTCGTAATGCTTGCCCCCTTGTTTGCGCAGGCACAAAATATTCAAATGAACTGGGACGGCCAAAATCATTACCGTGAAATTACGGATGATTCCAACGATAATAAATCGTTGGCTATCGTCGGTGCCGGTTCCATAGGTACCGGGGCGATTGATGGCGCTTCCATGACGGTCAACGGCAAAAAAATCAATATTAATACTGATGCGGTGGCCAAAAAGGTTTATGACTCGGTGGACCGCTCCAGTGCCGAGGCTATTACCTTCGGTATTCCGGTGGCCAACCAAGAAACCACTGGTGCGTATGTGGCCGGTGGTGCCGCGTACAGAAATAACGTCACCAACAGCTCCGTAAGCATGACGGGCACTACCTTGCAGGGTAGAAATGTAATGGGCGGCGCTTCTTTTCTGTGGGACGGCTCGGCCCGCTTGGGCGATTTTTCGGCCAACAATAACTCCGTCACTATCAGCGGCGGCAGCCTTAGTTTTTATAATTATACCGCCCCCGGCTCCACTACTGTTCCCTATGGCGGAAATGTGTATGGCGGTTATACGATGTTTGCCAAAGGCACGGCCAATAATAACACCGTTATTATTAAGGACGGCGCTAACGTGGCGGGCGACGTTTTCGGCGGTGTGACAGACCCCCGTTTAACGGAAGAAGACCAACAAAAAACCAATATATTAGATACTAGAGCCAACGGCAACTATGTATTAGTGCAAGGTTCTACCGTAGGCGGTAAAGTGTCTGGCGCTATGGGCGCGGCTACCGCTAACGATAACACCGTTATTATTGATAATTCTAATGTAGATGCGGCGTTTGGGGCCTTTATTGGCAGAGGTATTACTAACGGTACGGAATCTGTTGTTAATATGAACAACAACACGGTTATTGTCAGAAACGGCAGTACGGTGGGCACCACGGCTATGGCTGTTATGAACCAGTCCGTCAACGCGCAAGGCAATACCATGACGTTGGATAATTCTACTATGGCCAACGGCGTGGCTTACTCCGTTTTGATGAATTGGGGCCCCGATACATCAGGCAATCCTGTTGGGGCTACGGTAGCCAACAACACCTTAAACCTGAATAATTTAACCAGCACTTTTAAGGAAGTGGGCGGTTCTCTCAACTTTGCCGGTACCTCCAACGGCAACACCGTAAACATCCTTAATTCCAATGTGACTTTAACAAATGCCAGCCGGAAATTTTTTGACGAGAAGTTGGATTTTACCAAGTTAGCCGCGGCCGAACTGTTGCCGGATGTTCCTGCGGATAAAGGGCTTATTTTTGGTGGCGCCAGCATGGACTATACCGCCAAAACCAACTCCACCCCGTCACCCGAGGCACCGAAAGAAAAGACGGTTGCCTTTAACGGTACGAACAGTGACGGCAACTTGGTAAATATTGCGGGCGGTAATTCCGTAAAAACCGTAGATGCCAACGTCTTCGGCGGTTTCTCGGCCTATATCCGCGAAGTGGATTATGTCACCCAGAAAACTGAAACGTCCGAAACGGGTCCCGCTGTCACGACTACTACAACGGTTAAAAAGAAAGGACTGACGACCGTCACAACGGAAACAACTGGGGCCGGCACCCCGAAGGAAAAGACGGAAACGGCCGAAAAAGTGGATAATATCCATTCTGCCTCTAACAATACGGTCGTTTTGGATAACGTAAAATTTAAGGGCAAAGTATACGGCGGTTATGTGTACGGGGCAGAACTAAAGACGGATAATATGCTCACCCGCAATAACACCGTTATTTTGCGCAACAAAGTGGAATTGGACCCGAACGCGGTTATTTACGGCGGAAACAATGGCATGGGCCGCACCACCAACCAGTTGGTCTTTGACCGTACGATTGGTACGTTTAAGGATAAAAACCAATTCCGCAACTTTAACTCGTGGTGGACGATTAACGCAGACTTTAACACCAAGTTGAATTTTAACTTTGACGTCCACGCCAGAATGTTGTTGGATAAATCCACCATGAAAGAAGGCTCTGAAGTCGTAGTCACCACCAATACCGAAAAATCCTTAACAGGCATTGAGGAAGGCGGCGTGGTGTATGAATTGTTGGATAGCGGCATTGTGCTGACCCAAAAGAAAGTGGGTGTGTTCTCCTATTCTTTAACCCCCACCAAAGAAGGCACCGGAAACTTGGTCAACTGGACTTTGACCAGCACGAAAGATAAAGCCAATGCTGAAGTTTACGGCCAGTTGCCGTTAGTTGGTTTGGCGTTAATCAGCGAAGGGCCGGAAATGCTTACCCAAACCTTAAATGATTTGTGGCAGAGCGAAACCGAACAGAACACCTTTGTCAACGGCGGCTACCACCACACCCGCTATAAAACAGGCAGCGGCTTTGATTTGGACTCCGGCCTGATGCAAGCGGGCGCTTGGAAGAAATTTACGAACGATTGGGCCTTAGGTCTGTTTGCTAAATATTCGGGCGGCTCTTACGAAACCTACCCGATTAAAGTGACCGGGGATGCCAGCGTGTACGGCGGCGGGTTGTTGACCTCCTTGCGGTATAGCGAAACGGGCCGCTTGGAAGCCACCGTGGAAGCCGGGTATGTGGACGCTAAATTCCAATCGGACGAATTGTTATCCAACTTTAAGAGCAAAGGAATGTATTACGGCGCCAGCGCGGGCTTTGTGGAAAACCCGTTGGATGATTTGAGCATGTTTGCCAACTTCAACTGGAAACGCAAAGCGTCTGACGATATTACCGACGATTTGGACCAGAAAATTGAATTTGACACCTTGCAAAGCATGGCCCTGCGTTTCGGCGGTGACTATACGTTCAACTCGTGGGACTTAAACGGCGTAATTCCCGCTATCGGTGCCAGCGCCATTTACGAAATGGACGGCAAATCTACCGTGACGGTGGAAAACGTAAAGAGCAGCGAAGCCTCTATGAAAGGTATGAGCGGGCGCGGGCAATTAGTCCTGTCCTATCATAACAAAGATACGTTCCTGCCGTTGCGCTCCGTACTGACCGTTTACGGCCAATTAGGTAAACGCGAAGGTTTCGGCGGAGAAGTGACGGTTGCGTTTGAGTTCTAAACAAATCAAACCTCTGTTTTAGTAAAGGCCCTTCGGGGCCTTTGCTATTTTAGGCCGCCCTTTGTCCTGCGGCGCCATTCTTTTATACCCGCTTAACGGCGGGTTTTTTGTGCCCAAGGGGCGGGTATCCCCTAAAGTTATATTTTGGGCCCCTTATTTGACATTTTGGCTCATAACCACTACAATAAGAGTAAGGAGCCCCCTTATGAAAAAACAAATCTTAGTAGGTGTCGCGTTCTGTTCCCTCTGCCTAAATGCGTATGCGTTTAATCCGGCGGCCGAAAAGGCCCAGGATACCCAACCGGTGTCTTGCAATATCCCGGCCATGTTAAATGATGCAAAAAATGCCCAATGGTTTAGGCCCCAATGTATCCGCATTTTAGCCGCCAGTGAAGCCCGCGGAAACCTGAACCAAAGCCAAAAAGCGCAATTAAAAAAAGTACTTGTGCCCGCCTATCAAAACATTATGGAGTATTATTCTGTCCGTTTGGATGACGAGAGGGCACAAAAAGAAGCTCCCCATTTTATGGAGTTAAACAAAAGCCTGGCGCTGCTAGCGGATGAACAAGGCACCTATGGTTTAACGCCCGGAACAGGGGTTTACCGGCTTAAAAAAGACAAAAAAATAGAAGGCAGTTCCAAAACCGTAGAAGTTGTGGGCCGGAAAGCGGATGTTAAGATGGGCAAGGCCCCGCTGTATAACCTGCTAGTTAATGTGGATACAAAGGTTTCTTTGGCCCAGCAATCCCAAGCGGAAAATGCCGCCCATCTGCGCAAAAGAAAACCGGGCGAGCTGACAGCCGGGCTGCCGAAAGACTCCCGGGGGGAGACGTTCGCGCCCGCGTTTGATGTCCGCCATTTGGAAAATGTGTTTTGTTTTGACAATGACACCCAATTAGAAGAAAAAGATTTTGTTTTTGATATTCACCTTTTGAACGATATGTTAAAAGAGCGGCGCGATTTTATGCCATTACTAAACTTTATGGCAGAAAACGCCTCTTTTAACAAAAATCATCCCAATTATATTCCGCCCCGCTTTGTGCGGTTGGTGCTGGCCTATCATGCGGAAAATTTGGCGCCGAAAGAAACCTCCCAACTGGTTAAGTATGTGGCAAACCCTAAATATGCGCCGGATTTCCGCTTTTTGGCGGGCACGGTAGCCTCCGCGTATGCGTATTCTAAGGGGTCCAATGCGTCTTACAAAGGCAAATTCCGCTACTCCCCCAAAGAGGCCGCCGCTATTATGGGCGTACTGCAACTGAAAGCCACCGGCGCCCCCCAGGATGCCGCGCAAGTGGAGCTTTTGAGCCGCCGGGTGCGCCCGTATATGGGGCGCGAGCCGGTTTTATCGGTGGAAAAACCCGCGCAGGCGGGGTTGCCGGCAATCGCTCTGCCCTTGCTGTTAGCCAATACGGCCGAAAGCGGAACGGCTACTCTATCGGCCGCCTCGGCCTCGTCCGCACTGTTTGCCGGCGGGGCTATTTTGGTACTTGGCGGCGGGGCGTACACCATTTCCGAGGCGTTTTCTCCCTTGTACCGTAAGAAATTTCACGATTTGTTAGAAAGCGCGGCGTATGTGGAAGTGCCGGAAAAATATATCCCCGCCAGCACGGCTGAAAATATGGACGATTATGAGGTAGTCAACGGGAACGTGCTTATTCCCACGACGGACGCCGCCGCGCAAGCCCTGCCGGAAAGTTCCGTACTAGGGGAGATTTTTGGAAATGTAGAACTGGACGAGTGGGGCGAACCTGTGCTGATGGCCGCCACTGTTTGGGATAAATACTCTATGGCCCGTGTGGGCACCAGCGCCACCAAACTGGAAGCTGAAAAAGAGAAGGAGCCCACCTGCCATTATGATGACAAAGTAAGTAAAAACATCCATATTCCGTTATATTTGGTTGGTAATTTATTGAACCCGGGGGATAAAACTACCCGGTTGCGTGCCTGGCAGTTGCGTAGCTGTTTGGCTAAAAGCGGGTATTGCCCGCCCTTAACACCCGGGCAGGAAGAGGGCGCGGTGTCCAGTTGGTTTTTGGGGTGCAAAAACACCCATTTGGACCGTGTAAAAGTGAGCGCGGAATGTCGGGCAGATGCACAAGAATTGAACCGGATATTCAAACAGCTAACTTCTTTTAAGGATAATAAAGGCCGGAGATTGTATGCGCGTGCGGTTTATTATCAGGGTAAATGGGTGGCGGAAGCGGAAATGGGTGTTTTTTCCAGAGGGCCGTTGGTAGACATGTTGTCTTCATGGATACAAGATGCCATTTTGAATAACGGTAAATTGCGTATAACCGATGGGCCGGAAAGTATCGGCAAAAATTATGTATACCGTAATGGCACCCATGAACAGAGCACCCGCTATCACTTTTCGGAAGAAACAAATGAAATCGGTAGAGGGGGGAATTTGCAGCATTTCCATTACGAGGAAATTAAACCGTACGCCTATACATATAATAAGCAGATGTATAGGGGTATTTTCAAATGCAACCACAGCATTGTGTATCAGCCTAAATAGGGCGTGATGACCGGGTGCGGGTTATTAAAATGGAGTTCCGGCCCGGGGTTTAGAATGGTCTTTCTATAAAAATCTGCCGCCTATGCGCGGCAGATTTTTTGTCTGCCTTGCGTTTGCGGCCCCGCCTCGCCATGCTCGCCTTTCGCGTTGCTCAAACTCGCATAAGGCATGAAGAATAAAAAGAATTAGTTGGGGGATTTTTCAAACAAAAAACTGCTTATTCTAGGCGCAAGCGCGGGAGGAATACTGTGGGCACTCGCGCGGTAGCGCGACCAAGCGCGCAACAACGAATAAACGGTTTTTAGGAAGAAAAATGGTGCCCAGTATAGGGATTGGCCACAAGTCGCCTCGTTGACCCTCGGCGCTCGCGGCCCCGCCTCACCATGCTCACCTTTCGCGTTGCTCAAACTCGCATAAGGCTGCGGCTTTCAATCCCTAACGCGGGCAAAGCAGTTTGCCCGCTTACGGGCACAAAAAAACCACCCTTGCGGGTGGTTTCTAAATGGTGCCCAGTATAGGGATTGAACCTATGACCTTTCCCATGTCAAGGGAACGCGCTACCGCTGCGCCAACTGGGCTTAAATCTGTTTGACTACTTATTTATTATACAAAATAACCCGCCTTAAATAAAGAAAATCCTTTATTGTCTGTCGTAAAGCGTACCGAAACGGCCGGCCGTTCCGCACACCCCGCCCGCCAAAATTTGCCCGGCTCGTTTTGCCTGCGTTTATTTCATGTCAGATAGAACGAACACAAAGAAACCCCCGGCTATGCCGGGGACAAAAACACAACAATTAAAATAACGCCCTCTTGCTTGCGTAAGAAGGCGTTATCTATATTTGGTATCCCAACTTGGATTTACAGTTCGTTTTGGGCGAGGACCTCTTTTAAGGTTTGGGCGGATTTTTGCAGGTCGGCCGTTTCTTGCGCGTTAATTTCCAGCGGAACGTGCGTTTCTACGCCGTTGCGGCCCACAATCGCCGGCATACTCAGCGCAATATCCGTAATGCCGTATTGGCCTTTCATCAGGGCGGAAATGGGCAGAATGGATTTCTCGTTGCGGACAATCGCTTCGCAAATGCGGCGCACCGCCATAGCAATCCCGTAATAAGTGGCTTTTTTGCGTTTGATAATTTCGTACGCGCTGTTTTTTACTTCGTCGGCAATGCGTTTCATGGCTTCTTCGTGTTGGAAGTATCCGCGCATTTCGCAAAATTTGTTTAGCTTAATGCCGGACACGTTGGCACAGCTCCAGGCGGCAATTTCGCTATCGCCGTGTTCGCCGATGATAAACGCGTGTACACTGCGGCTGTCTACGTCTAAATGTTGGCCCAGGTTATATTTCAGGCGGGCGGTATCCAAAACGGTGCCGGAACCGAACACGCGGTTAGCCGGCAAGCCGCTTAATTTAATGGCTACCGTGGTTAAAATATCCACCGGGTTGGCTACCACCAGTAAAATCCCTTTGAAATTAATTTTTTTAATTTCTGGCAGGATGGACTTAAAAATAGCAATATTCTTTTTGACGAGGTCCAACCGGGTTTCGCCGGGTTTTTGGTTGGCGCCTGCGGTAATTACAATCAGGCCGGCATCTTTCAGGTTTTCGTAATCTCCGGCGTAAATTTTCATCGGTTTGGCAAACGGCAGGCCGTGGCTGATGTCCAGCGCTTCGCCTTCGGCGCGGGCCTTGTCGGCATCTATCAGTACCATTTCGGTAAACATCCCGCTCTGCATTAAGCTAAACGCTGTGGACGAGCCCACAAAGCCGCAGCCGATAATGCCAATCTTACTAAAATTAATATAATTTGTTTCCATACTTTTCCTTCCCCCTTGGGGTGTTTGGCCCCTCTATACTATTATATAAAATCCGTTTGGGGCGGATTTAGCCGAAAACAGGTTAGGCCCTTACTTAAAACGCCAACTGGTGCCTAATGTGTTTTCTATAAATTCCAACAAGGCCCGGTGCAGAAAAATAGATTTGTGCGTGCGCACCAATAATTTTTTCGTCGGGTCTGCCCGGGTGGGCACTTCCAAAAATACTTGCGTGGTGCCTTTGGTCATATCCAAATAAGTGCTTAATTTTTGCAGTTGGTCTTTGGTGTATTTAGCCGGAAGCTCCACAATAAATTCTTTGGCGGCGGTGGCTAATACGTCCGTCACACTGCCCACGCTTTGCAGGGTCAGTTCGCACCGGGCGCTTTCGTCGTCCACGTTAATCTTGCCGGAAAAATTCAAAATAGCATTGGGGCCTAATTTGTGCCCGAACTCCTCAAAAGTGCGCGCAAACGCATTGACGGGGAGCGAGCCGGTGCAGTCTTCTATCACAAATTGGGCCCATTCCTTTTTTTGTTTATTTTGGCGCTTTTTGAACAGCGTAATAATGCCCAGTACATTTAAGCTGCCGGTGGCTTTGCCGTCCAAAATATCCCGGATAGGCGTGGCATGCAGTTGGGCCAAATGCTCTTGGTATTTGGCCATGGGGTGCCCGCTGAAATACAGGCCCAGCACTTCTTTTTCAAAGTTGAGCAGTTCGCTTTGGGTGAGCGGGTGGACGCGCTGTTTGGTTTGCGGTTGTTTGACGCTTAACATCGCGCCGAAGTCGTCCCCGAATAAGCTGGCTGTGTTGTTGGCTTGCTTTTCTTTAGCTACCAAATGGGCGGTATCTACGGCGTGGTCTATCCCGGCCAGCAAAATCGCGCGGGCTTCTTTGGGGTCTTTATCCGGCAGTAAACTATCCAGCGCGCCCGCTTTGGTTAAACTTTCAATGGTTTTTTTGTTGGCTTGGAAAATATCAATCCGGCTGCAAAGTTCGTCTAACGATTTATACGGCCCGTCTTTTTCCCGCTCCGCCACAATGGATTTACACCCCTCGGAACCGGCGCTTTTAATGGCTTCCAACGCAAAGCGGATACACTCTTTGCCGTCTTTGGTTTCCACGGAGAACTCCGGCTGGGAGGCGTTTACATCCGGCGGCAGAATTTCAAATCCCATTTTTTTGGATTCTTCCAAATAGGTGACGATTTTATTTTCTTTATCGTCGGAGCCAATCGCGTTGTGGCCGATTTCGTTCGTCAGCGCGGCGCACATAAATTCTATGGGGTAGTTGGCCTTTAGGTAGGCCGTCTGGTACGAAACCAACCCGTATGCAAACGAGTGCGATTTGTTGAAGCCGTATCCGGCAAAGGCTTTCATCTGCTCGTAAATATGGGAGGCAACTTTTTCGGAAATATTATTGGCTTTGCACCCTTCCACAAATTTCTTGCCGAATTTTTCCATAACGTCCAGTTTCTTTTTACCCATGGCTTTGCGCAGGGTGTCGGCCTCGCCGGGGGTAAACCCGCCCAGCGTTTTGGAAATTTGCATGATTTGTTCCTGGTACACCATACAGCCGTAAGTGTCTTTTAATACGGATTCCAAAAGCGGGGTTTCGTACTTGATTTGTTCCTGCCCGTTTTTGCGGCGCACGAACATATCCATCATGCCGGATTCCATCGGCCCGGGGCGGTACAAGGCCACCAAGGCGGAAACGTCGCTGAATTGGGAGGGCTGCAACTTTTTAATTAAGTCGCGCATGCCGCCGCTTTCTAACTGGAAAATACCCAGCGTTTTGCAACTGGAAAGCAAGTCATACGTTTTTTTGTCGTCCAGCGGGATTTCGTTAATATCAAATTTGGGGTCGTGGCGTTTGCGAATCATCTTTTCCGCATTATCAATAACGGTTAAGGTGCGCAGGCCCAAAAAGTCCATTTTTAATAAGCCTAAATTGGAACACGGCTCCCCTTCAAACTGGGTGGTAATGGAATCGCGCGCCCCGCGGGAAAGCGGCACATATTCGGACACCGCATCTTTGGTAATCAGCACCCCGGCGGCGTGGATACCCGTATGGCGTTTGAGGCCCTCCAACTTATGGGCCATATCAAACAGGCGTTTACTTTGGGGGTTGGTGTCAATTTCCTTTTTAAGCTCGTTGATTTCCAAGGCTTTATCCAAGGTCATTTTGGGGTCGTTGGGAATCATTTTGGCAATACGGTTGGCCTCGGCTACCGGTATGCTCATGGCGCGGGCGACGTCTTTTAAGGCCAGTTTGGCTTTCATGGTACCAAAGGTAATAATTTGGGAAACGCGGTCATGCCCGTATTTGCCGCGCACATAGTCAATCACGCGCCCGCGGCCCGCGTCCGACATATCAATATCCAAGTCCGGCATGCTTACGCGGTCCGGGTTCAAAAAGCGTTCAAACAGCAGTTTGTTTTTGATAGGGTCCACGCGCGTAATATCCATACTGTACGCCACCAAAGAGCCGGCGCCGGAGCCGCGCCCCGGGCCTATGGGAATATCGTTCGCGCGGGCCCAGTTGATAAAGTCCTGCACAATCAGGAAGTAGCAGTCAAACCCCATGGTAATAATTACATTAAATTCAAATTCCAACTGCTTCCAATAGTCATCCGGCACGTTGCCGTGCATTTTTTTAACCAGCCCTTTGCGGCAAATATCCTTAAAATATTCGGCCGAGTTGGGGAACTCTTTGGGGATTTCAAAATTCGGCAAAATAAAGCCGTGTTTGGGGAATTCCAAATTGCATTTTTCCGCAATTTCCAGCGTGTTGGCGCAGGCTTCGGGCGTGTGGGCAAACAGCGCGCACATTTCTTCCGGCGTTTTGAAATACAGCTCGTGCGACATTTGCAGGCGGTTCGGGTCGTTTAAGGTTTTGTTGGTGGCCACGCAAACGGCTACGTCGTGGGCTTCCCAATCTTCTTTTTTCTCGTAGTGGCAGTCGTTCGTGGCCACAACGGGTATGCCCGTCATTTTGGCAATATCTTTTAAGATGGGTAAAGATTCCACTTCTTCCTTAATGCCGTGGTCCATCAGCTCAATGTAATAATTGCCCTTGCCGAAAATATCCTCGTACTCTTTGGCCAGCGCGCAGCATTGTTCAAAAGTTTTGGTGCGGGTGTATTCGGATAAAAAGCCTTTTAAGCAGCCGGAGAGGCAGAGTAGCCCGCCCGCGTGTTTGGCTAAAATTTCTTTATCTATGCGGGGTTTGTGGTAAAAGCCGTCCACCCACGCCAGCGAATTGAGCTTCATTAAATTGAGGTAGCCCTCGTGGTTGCGGGCCAGCAGGGTTAAGTGGCCGCGGTATTCGTTGGGGTCTTTTTCGGTATATTTACCATTGGTGATGTAAAACTCGCACCCGACAATCGGCTTTAGGCCAATAGAGCGCGCGGTATCGTAAAAATCCAACGCGCCGTACATATTGCCGTGGTCGGTCAGGCCCATGGCTTTAATGCCCTGTTCCACTAAACTTTTTAGAAAGGGGGACGGTTTGTGGCTTTCCGAAATGCGCAACATTCCGTCTAAAAGGGAGTAATCGCTATGATTATGTAATTGGACAAATTCAGCCATGTAAACATCCTTTGGGTATTGCCGGCGCGGCATGTGCGGGGCTTGAGCGGCCCCTGCCGGGCCAAAATTTTATAAGATTATCTATATGAAACATTATAGTAAATTAAAAGAAACAAAAATTTCCTCCAAAACCTTGTACGAGGGCATTTTGAATGTAAAGCTGGATGAGGTGCGCCTGATTAACGGCAATACCTCCAGCCGCCTGTATTTTGACCACCGCGGCGCCAGCGGCATTTTGCCGGTGGAAGACGGCAACGTGTATTTGGTGCAACAATTCCGCTACCCGATTGGGCAAACCACCTGGGAAATCCCCGCCGGAAAACGGGAAGAAAACCAAACTTTTTTAATGTGCGCGGAAGCGGAACTGAAACAAGAAACCGGGCTGACGGCCCAACACTTGCAGGAAATTATGGTTTTTCACCCGTGTAATGCGTTTTCCAACGAAGTGCAACACCTGTATTTGGCTACCGGCCTGACCCGCGGGGAAGACCAGCCGGACGAAGACGAATTTTTGAATCTTAAAAAATTCCCGCTGGAAGAAGCCTACCAAATGATATCCGACGGCCGCATTACCGATGCCAAAACTATTATTACCTTACAGTGGTATCAGTTGCACGCAAATAAATAGAAAAGGGCCTTAAACGGCCCTTTTTTTAGCGGAATTGTTTGGATTTGGTGCCGCCGTCATAACGGTATGCCAATTTGCGTTTTAACAGTTCTTGGGCCAGGCTTTGGCCGTTTACGTCCACGTCACACAACAGGCGGAAGTATTTATCCCGCCCACAGTTGGATAAATTAACCTCTCCGCGCGATAAAAAATCTTTCGTAAACGCTTTGGCTTTTTGCGCCAGGCGTTTTTCCCGCTCGGTTTTGCCTTTTATTTCTGGGCAGTCTATGCCGCGCACGCGCACCGGCACTTTTTCACAAAATACACTCATAGAACAATTTAAGTTTATTTTGAAGGTGTCCCCGTCGTACACACTGGCTATTTGGGCGTTTTCAAACGTGTCGCCCTCCACTTGGCTGACGGGTTTGCCCGTTTGTTGGAAAACCGCCAACGCGGCGGCAATAAGCGCCGTCACCCACCAGGGGGCTTTGGAAGAACGGCGGCTTGTTTTGCGTTTTCTTCTGGGAGCCATAATTAAGGAATCAGCACGTTTAAGGCCGCGGGCAAAATTTTAATTTCCAGTTGGTCCTGCGTTTTTTTGGGTTCGCCGTCCAAATGGTAAATAATTTCCCCCGGTTGGCGTAAAAGAACGTGTTTTACGCGGGTGGTGTCCGTCACGCCCAAATGGGTTGAATCATCCGTAAAAAAAGTAGGCGCGGCGGCCAGTAATTTTAATTTATGGACGTTTTTTATTACAACTTTTTCCAACCAGCCGTCCGTCAGGCTGGCCTGCGGCGCAATTTTGAAGTTGCTGCCGTATTGCGTGCCGTTGGCAAACGTCACGGAAAGCGGGCGGAGTGTTTCCCGGCGGCCGTCGTATTCCAACTGCATTTCTTGGGGTTGGTAAGTAAACGCATCTTTGGCGCCTAACTTAAAATACGGCCACATGCCCCGTTTGCCGGTTTTGCCGTATTGCATAAAATCGTACGCAATTTGGGCCTCTATGCCCACCCCCGCTAAATTGAGGAATAACTCCCCATTGGCTTGCCCCACATCACAACGCACCGTTTTGGCTTTTTGCAGGCAAAAAACGGCTTCTTGCAAGTGGAGCGGCATACGCAGTTCGCGCGCGAAACCGTTGCCGCTTCCGCCGGGAATCACCCCCAACGCCGTGGGCGTGTTTACCAGGGCTTGGGCGGTTTCGTTAATGGTGCCGTCCCCGCCCACGGCCACTACGGCTTCGTACTGTTGGCTGACGGCTTTGGCGGCCAGTTCGGTGGCGTGGCGCGGGCCGGTTGTCAGGGCCCAGGCGGCCTGCGGAAAGTTTAATTTAATGCAGTTGACTATATCTTGCGGGTCGCGCCCTTTGCCGCTTTTGGGGTTAATAATAAATAAAATTTTCATAGTTTTTTAAGGGTTTTTAGGTCGTCTTTGTCGGTCAGGTCCAGTTGGCTTAACGCATCATAAATGCGCTCGGTCTTTAATAAATGGATGCCCAAATGGCCCACGCGCGCCCCTACGGAGGCAAAAAATAACATCAAAACGGCAAATAACGCTGTATTGGCTAGCGTATTAATGCCGTCAGCAGGCACAGTGACGGTGCCTTGCGGGGCCTGGACGGTAATATCACGCATATTTACAATATGGGGTACCGGGGATACCCGGACGAATGTTTTATACATTCCGTTTCCCGCAAAAAAGATTAAAAACAGCCCGGCGCATAATAATAAATAACCTAATATTTTGTGCATAAAATTCCTCTTAAAAAATTATAACAAATGGCGCAAACCGCCTGCGCGCGCGGCGTTTTGCCCGTGCTTAAACGCGCCGCAGGGCAGAGCCGCCCCTGTATTTGATATACTTTAATTATACAGTTTATAGAGGTACTATCAGGTTATTATTATGAAAAGCACAGAAATCAGAGACGGTTATTTGAACTTTTTTCACTCCAAAGGGTTGCCTATAAAACCCTCCAGCTCGTTAATTCCCCACTCGGACCCGACGCTCCTTTTTACTTCGGCGGGTATGGTGCAGTTTAAGGCCAATTTTTTAGGGATAGATGACTCCCTCAAAAATGCGGCCTCTTGCCAAAAATGCGTGCGCACCACGGATATTGACAGTGTGGGTTTTACGGAACGCCACCTGACCTTTTTTGAAATGTTGGGCAATTTTTCCTTTGGGGATTATTTTAAGAAAGAAGCCATTGACTGGGCTTGGGAATATTTAACCAAAACGCTCCACATTCCGGCCGATAAACTTTATGTAAGCATTTACAAAGGCGGTATTGCCCCGCGCGACGAAGAAGCCTACAACCAATGGCTGAAATATGTACCCGCGGAACGCATTTTTGAATTGGGCGAAGCCGATAACTTTTGGACCATGGGCCCCACCGGCCCCTGCGGCCCCTGCACGGAAATTTATTACGATTTTGGCGATAAAGGCTGTAAAAACCCGCATTGTGATATTACTTGCGATTGCGGGCGCTTTGTGGAAATTTGGAACATCGTTTTTGAAAGCTACAACCGCCAGGAAGACGGCACTTTCAAACCCTTGCCGCATAACAACATTGATACCGGCATGGGGTTAGAGCGCCTTTGTATGGTCATGCAAAAGGTAAACAACATTTTTGAAACCGACCTGTTTACTCCCATCATCAACCAAGCCAAACAGGATTTGCACTTAAAAGGCGAAACGAAAGAGGAAATTTCTTCCCTGCGTATTATTGCGGACCATGTGCGCAGTTCCAGCTTTTTAATTGCGGAGGGGATTTTGCCCTCTAACGAAGGCCGCGGCTATATTTTGCGCCGCTTAATCCGCCGCGCGGCGCGTTATGCGCGCTTAATGGGTGCCGATAAGCCGTATTTGTATACGTTGGCCCCCAAAGTGAAAGAAATTTTTAACGGTTTATACCCGGAAATTGATAAAAATATGCCGCACATCCAAGATGTGCTTAAAATGGAAGAAACCACGTTCTTAAAAACATTAGTGACCGGGGAAGAAAAACTTTCCGCCCTGTTGGCGGACGGTGCGGACACCCTGTCCGGCGAAGAAGCCTTCCACTTGCACGAAACGTACGGTTTCCCCTTGGAACTGACGAAAGAAATTGCCTCTGCCAAAGGCGTAAAAGTGGACGAAGCCGGCTACGAAAAAGCCAAGGCCGCCGCGCAGGCCAAAAGCCGCTCCTATGCCGACGAAATGACCAAAGACAAAGCCTACATGATGCAACATATGGAAACCCACAACCCGGCTACGGTGTTTACCGGCTATGACACGCTGACGGACGACGGCACCGTGCTGATGCTACTGAATGAAAAATTTGAACTGACGGACGAAGTTTCCGGCACCGGGTACGCCGTATTTGATAAAACCCCGTTCTATGCCGAATCCGGCGGACAGGTGGGTGATAAAGGCGCCGTTTTATCGGACGGAAAAGAAATTGCCCGCGTGGAAGACGTCCAAAAACCGATTAGCAAAGTGTTCTTGCATAAATTTTCCGGCACGCTTAAAAAAGGCCAAAAAGTGCGCCTGTGCGTGGACGCCGCTTTGCGCAAACGCTGTATGGCTAACCATAGCGCCATTCACTTGGTAAACGCCGCGTTGCGCCAGGTGTTCGGCACCGGGGTTCACCAGAGCGGCTCCTTTGTTTCGCCGGAGCGTTTCCGCTTTGACTACACGCTTTCCCGCACGCCGAAAGCGGAAGAATTAAACCGCGCGTGGGAAATTGCCAACCGGGCGGTGGAAGCGGCCCTGCCGGTAAATTGCCAAGTGCGCCCGCTGGCGGATGCGGAAAAGTTAGGCGCCGTCACTCTGCTCGGGGAAACGTATGCGGACCCGGCCCGCTTTGTGCTGATGGGCGGCAGTTTTGCGCGTCCGCAAGATAAATACAGCTTGGAACTTTGCGCCGGAACGCACGTTAAAAACACGGCGGACGTAATGACGGTGCTGGTGCTGAAAGAATCTTCCGTTTCCGCCGGGGTGCGCCGTATTGAAGGCGTGGCCGGTGCGGCGGCGCTAGACTATTTGAAAAACGTAAATCTTCAGGCCGAAACCCTGGCCGCCCGCTTGGAAGTCCCATCCAAAGATGTGTTTACCCGCGTAAATGCCATTATGGACGAGCTGAAAGAGGTTAAAAAGCGCTATATGCAATTCCGCGAGCGCACGTTGGCCGCCGGCGGTGTGGACGAAATGAGCTTTACGCTTAAAAACGGGGTCAATCTGGTGGTGCGCAAGGCGGACGGCGCGGAGCCGAAAGAGTTGCGCAACATTGCCGATACGATTGCCCAAAAATACCAAAAAGCCGTGGTGTTGGTTTCTTGCGATAAGGACGGCAAACGCGCCTTTGTGGTTAAAACGGTGGGCAAGTTTGAACATATTGACGCCGTGACGGTTGCCAAACAAATTGCGGCGGATTTGAACGGCCGCGCCGGCGGACGGGCAGACTTTGCCCAAGGCGGCGGCGAAGCCAAACGCCCCTGGCAGGAACTGGTGACCGGCTTAAAAGACACGCTGTAAAACGCTATTCATAAATATCCCCCGCTTGTGGCGGGGGATATTTTTTATATAAGGGGTGCAAAATGGGGGGGCAAAGCAGTTTGCCTGCTTTCCTACAAAATAAAAACCCCGCTTGCGCGGGGTCTTAAATTTTGGTAGGAATAGGATTCGAACCTATGTAGGGCGTAGCCCGACGGTTTTACAGACCGTTGCTTTTGACCGCTCAGCCATCCTACCGAACAAATTATTACTTTACTTAAACAACTAGGTAAATATATTATAGCAAAAAAAATTAAAAGTGTCTGCTTTGGTTTGATATTTTTTCTTCCTAGAGGGGATTAGCCTATAAATACGGTTTATCCCCGCGCCGGAAATTGCTAAAATAGGGGTATGCAAAATCCGGCAACTACCCCGCTCATGAAGCAATATACCGAGATTAAACAAAAAAATCCGGGCGTTATTCTGTTTTTCCGCCTGGGGGATTTTTATGAAATGTTCGGTGATGAAGCGCGCGAAGTAAGCGCTTTACTGGGCCTTACGCTTACGGCCCGCCACGGCGTGCCTATGTGCGGTATTCCGTATCATGCGGCCAATAACTACATTGTGCGCTTATTAAAAGCCGGTAAAAAAATTGCCATTTGCGAGCAAGTGGGCACCCCCGGCGCCAATAATACCAAACTGTTTGAACGCAAAGTCATCCGCGTGATTACGCCGGGTACCGTAATGGAAGACACCCTGTTGGATGCCAACCAATCCAACTATTTGGTGTTTGTGCTGGTGCATAAACAAGGTTGGGCGCTGGCGTGTGTGGACGTTTCCACCGGCGAATTTTGGGTGACCCAAAACGACAAAGACCCCGCTTTAATGAACTTGGCCGCGGCCCTGGCCTCCATTAACCCGGCCGAAATTGCGGGGGATGCGGCTTCCTTAAAAGATTTACAGGCCAAAGTGGTTATCCCCAACGGTTTTGGGCTTACTACGCGCCCCGCGTTTGACGGGGATTATACGTTGCCGGAAAATTGGCCGGCCCTCGGCGCGTGGGAAGGCAAGCGCGCGGCCCTGGCGTGTGCGTTGCAAATTATGCGCTATGTTAATGTGACGGAGCCCAGTTTTAAGCAAACCTTAATTCCCACCTACCGGGAGCTGAAAGATAATTTAATTATAGACGAAAACGCCGTCACCGCGCTAGAGCTGGTCAAAAGCCAAGAGGGCACCCGCAAAGGCAGTTTATGGGATTTGTTGGACCGCACCCAAACTTCCGGCGGCAGCCGCACCTTAAAAGAATGGATTTTGCACCCGCTGATGGACGTGGCGGATATTACCCGCCGCCAAAACTGCGTGGAAGGCTTTGTAAAAGGGCAGGAAGCCTGCGCGGGCTTGCTGTCTATCCTTAAAAATATATCCGACGTAGAGCGCATAGCCACCCGCACGGCCACCGGCACGGCTTCCCCGCGGGATTTATCCGGCTTGCGCCGCTCTTTACTAAACGCGGAGCCGCTTAAAAACTGGTTTGAAAGATTCCCGGCCGTGGCCCCGCATTTAACGCACCGTTTTGAAACTTTATATACGGATTTGGAAGCCATGTCCCGCCTGTTATACAGCGCCATTAACGAGGACCCGCCCCTGCGCATTTCCGACGGAAACATCATCCGCGAGGGCTACAATGCGGAGCTGGACGAACTGCGCTCCCTGCGCCACAACGGCGGCAAAACCATGGAAGAAATCTGCGCCCGCGAACGCGAAAAAACGGGTATTTCGTCCATGAAAGTCGGCTTTAATTCCGTTTTCGGTTATTATTTTGAAGTGACCAAAATGCACATATCCAAAGTGCCGTATAATTATGTGCGCAAGCAAACTTTAACCAATGCGGAACGCTACATTACCGAAGAATTAAAAGCCTTGGAAAATAAAATTTTGAACGCAGAGCAAAAAATCTTGCGTTTGGAATCGGCCCTGTTTGACGAAGTGCGTAAAACCTTGGCCCTCAAGACGGACGCGCTCAAACAATTTGCCCGCCTGGTGGCGGAGTTGGATGTTTACCTTTCTTTGGCGCAAAGCGCGATTGCACATAATTATGTCCGTCCGGTGGTGGATACGTCTTCCCGCCTGTTTTATAAAGGGGGCCGCCACCCCATGGTGGAAAACCTGTTGCCGCCCGGCAGTTTTGTGCCGAACGATTTGGAGGCGGATTCCACCCAAACCCAAATTATGCTCATTACCGGCCCCAATATGGGCGGTAAGAGCGTGTTTCTCAAACAAACCGCCATTTTGGTTATTTTGGCCCAAATGGGGGCGTTTGTGCCGGCGCAGGAAGCTACCGTGGGGATTGTGGACCGGATTATGACCCGCATTGGCGCGCATGATGCGCTTTCCCGCGGCAATTCTACCTTTATGGTGGAAATGAACGAAACGGCGCACATTTTGGCTTCCATGACGCCGCGCAGTTTAATTTTGTTGGACGAAGTCGGCCGCGGAACGTCCACTTTTGACGGTATTTCTATTGCGTGGGCCATTGTGGAATATTTATATAAGCCCAATGGCGGCCCCAAAGTGCTGTTTGCCACGCATTATTTTGAACTGACCGATTTAGCCAATAAATACCCGGCGGTTCAAAATTACCATGTGCAGGCGCAGGAGTATAAAGACGAATCCGGCCAAAGCAAACTGGCATTTTTGTACCGCATATTGCCCGGCGCGGCAGACCAGTCGTACGGGATTCACGTGGCCGAAATTGCGGGGTTGCCGGCGGCTTGCACGTTGCGGGCGCGTAAAGTGCTGAAAGATTTGGAAGCCAAAAAAGGCGGCACCAAAATTTCCGTTAAAGAAAAAGATATGGTCAAAGATTTGTTTTCTTCCCCCATTGTGGAAGAAATCAAAATGGCGGATACGGACCAACTGACCCCGTTGGCCGCTTTACAGTTAATTTGCGAATGGAAAAAGAGGATTAATGAGTAAAATTACCGTTTTAGACCCGTCCACCGCCAGTAAAATAGCCGCGGGGGAAGTAATAGAGCGCCCCGCCGGGGTGCTTAAAGAGCTGTTGGAAAACGCCGTAGATGCCGGCGCCACCGCCATTAATATAGATATTGAGGGCGCGGGCAAAGAACTCATCCGCATTAACGATAACGGCTGCGGTATGGACGAACAGGATTTGGAATTAAGCGTCCGCCGCCATGCCACCAGTAAAATCTGCTCGTTTGAAGATTTAGCCCATTTGCATACGTTCGGTTTTCGCGGGGAGGCGTTGTTTTCCGTGGCGGCGGTGTCGCGCATGAGTATTAGCAGTTGCACCGCGGGCGGGCAAGGGCACCGCTTGGAACTTTCCGGCGGAGAAATTATTTGCCGCGCCCCGGCCCCGGCTATGCCCGGTACCACGGTGGAAATACGCGATTTGTTTTTTAACACGCCCGCGCGGCGCAAATTCTTAAAAAGTGATTCGTACGAGCGCGCCTGCCTGTTGAAAGTAGCGGAAGAAAGCGCCCTGGCCAACTGCCGGGTGGGCTACCGGGTGCGTATCGGCGGGCGGGAAATATATAATTTGCCGGCCCAAACCGGCCCGCAGGAAGCGGCTGTCCGTGCCCGCGCGCGGGAAATTTTAGGCGGCCCGGTGACGGAAAGCCTGGTTTATAAAAAATTTGATGATTGCGGCTTGCAGTTGTTTTTAACCCCGCCGGATAAATTGGTGGCGGTGCGGGATTTCCAAATGATATTTATTAACCGCCGCCCGATAGAATCCAAAACCATTCAGCAGGCCATTTACAAGGCGTTGCAAAACGTCCGCCCCAAAGACCGCCACCCGGCGTTTTTGGTGTACCTGACGTTGGAGCCGGGGGAATTTGATGTAAACATTCATCCGCAAAAGCGGGAAGTGCGCTTTGTGGACGAAAATAAAATTTTCAGGCTGATTCTAAACAGCGCCGGGGAAACGGCCTTCGGTAATGCACGCCCGGTAGCGGCGGCCCCGGTCATTCCGGCGGTGGATTTATCGCTATCCGCCCGCCCGGCCGCCCAACAGCTTTTTCAGCCCAAATTGGCCCCGGCCGCCCCGCCCGTTGCGCCGCAACCCCCGCAAGAGCCGCAGGCAACCCATGTGCAGGATATTTTCAAACCTGCCGGAACGCCGCGTTTTATGGTGCGGGAAACCGAAGACCCCGTGGCCTATGAAGCCCGCCGCCCGGAGCCGGAGCCGCTCCCCGCGCCCGCAGGCCCGGCCTGGTATGTGGGGCCGTATCATTATTTGGGTCAGCTCCAGCGCAGTTATTTACTGTTTGAAAACCCGGAAGGCTTGGTGCTGATAGACCAACACGCCGCACAAGAGCGCGTTTTGTTTGAAAAATATATGGACGCTTTTGAAAAACGCGATATAAAAGTGCAGGAGTTAATGTTTCCGATTCAGGTGGACTTAACCCCCAGTAATGCCGAAAGCCTGATGAGCTGGGCCCCCTGGCTCAAAACGGCCGGGTTTGAGCTTACCCGCTTTTCCCCGCGCACGGTACAGGTTAAAACCATGCCTTATGTGGTGCGGTTTAAGGAAGACGACATGAAGCGGTTTGTGGAATCGTTAGCCGCCGTGGTGGGGGACCCGGCCAAATCTACCGAAACCCTCAAACGCAAAATGGTGGCTATGCTGGCCTGCAAAAAAGCGGTCAAGGCGCATGATTCTATGACGGCGGCCGAGGCCGAAGCCTTGCTTGAAAATATGAAAAACTGCAAAGACGGTATGCACTGCCCGCACGGGCGCGCGTGTGTAGCCCAACTGCACATCCGCGAGATTGGCAAGCTGTTCGGCCGCTAAAGCCTGTTTTACCGCCCCGGAGCGCCCGGGGCTTTTTTAGGCGGTGCTACTTTATTTTCTGCCTAAAAAAAGGTATCCTTTTATATATATTCCTATTGGAGGGACTATGTCTGATATTCCGGTTTTGGAACGTGTTTTATTTTCGCAGGAACAATTAACTAAAAGAGCAGAAGAATTGGGCCGCCAAATCTCGGCCGATTACCGCGGCAAACAACCGTTGTTTGTGGGCATTTTGCGCGGGTGCATTCTGTTTTATTCCGATTTAATGAAAAATATTAGCGTAGATTGCAATATGGATTTTATGTGCCTGTCTTCTTATGCGGGCGGCACCGCCACCACCGGCCAGGTGCGCACCATGTTGGATTTACGCGAAAGCATTAAAGGGCGCCATGTGGTCATTGTGGAAGATATTGTAGATACGGGCCTGACGTTGGATTATTTGTTGGGCAACTTGAAAAACCGCGGCGCGGCCAGTATAGAAATTTGCTGCTTACTGGATAAGCCTTGCAACCGCAGAGCGGAAGTACACCCCAAATATGTGGGTTTCACCGTTGGTGATGAATTTGTTATCGGCTACGGGTTGGATTATAACGAACTGTACCGCAACTTGCCGTATATCGGAGTATTTAAGAAACAATGAAGAACAAAAACGTGAGCAACCGCAGGATAGTGTCCGTCGGCCAAATTTTGGTATGGGTAGTTATTTTTGCCGCGGCGGTTTTCTTTTTTAATAACCCGGGTTCCAAACCGGCTGTGTTGGATTATTCCGACTTTAAGCAAAAAGTGTCCGTGGGCGAAGTGTCCGATTTGACCGTTGCCCCCGGCGTGATTAGCGGGTTATATAAAAACGATAAAGGCGAATTTGCCAAATTCAAAACCGTACGCATGGAAGACCCTAAACTGGTGGAAGAACTTACCGCCGGGAAAATAAAATTTAAGGCGGAGCAGGACAACAGTTGGATAGGGAACATCCTGTTTAATCTCATGTGGATTGTGTTGCTCATCGGTTTTTGGTGGTTTGTGTTTATCCGCCCGCAACGCAGCGACGGCAAAAGCGCCATGAACTTTGCGCGCAGTAAAGCCAAAATGCAGGACCCGTCCAAGCAAACCGTCACGTTTAAGGATGTGGCCGGGTGCGAAGAAGCCAAAGAAGAATTGGAAGACGTTATCAAATTCTTAAAAAACCCTAAAAAATTCCAAAAATTAGGCGGCAAACTGCCCAAAGGCGTGCTTTTATACGGGGCTCCTGGCACGGGCAAAACCCTGCTGGCTAAAGCCGTGGCGGGGGAAGCGGGCGTGGCGTTCTTTTCCGCCTCTGCCTCCGAATTTGTGGAAATGTTTGTCGGCGTCGGCGCGGCGCGCGTGCGTGATTTGTTTGACCAAGCCAAAAAGAACTCCCCGGCTATTATTTTTATTGACGAATTGGATGCCGTGGGCCGCCGCCGCTTTGCCGGTATTGGCGGGGGACATGACGAACGCGAACAAACCCTCAACCAACTGTTAATTGAACTGGACGGTTTTGAAAGCAAACAAGGCATTATTTTAATGGCTTCCACTAACCGCCCGGACGTGTTGGACCCGGCGTTAATCCGCCCCGGCCGTTTTGACCGCCACATTTCCGTACCGGCGCCGGACTTAAAAGGGCGTGAAGAAATTTTGGCCGTTCACGCCAAAAAAGTAAAATTAGCGCCGGAAGTGGATTTGAAAACGGTAGCCAAAGGCACCCCCGGTTTTGTAGGGGCCGATTTGGCTAACGTCATTAACGAGGCCGCCATTTTGGCCGCCCGCGCCGATAAAGAGGCCGTAAGCACGGCCGATTTGGACGAAGCCGTGGAGCGCGTAATTGCGGGCCCGCAAAAAAAGAGCCGCATTATCTCCCAAAAAGAACAGCACATTATTGCCGCGCACGAATGCGGGCATACCATTGTGGCGCGCTTAACCAACCATTCCGACCCGGTGCATAAAGTGACCATTATTCCCCGCGGGCAAGCGTTGGGCTACACGTTGCAACTGCCGTTGGAAGATAAATTTTTAACCAGCAAATCCGAAATTTTGGATAAGATTTGCATTTTACTGGCCGGCCGCGCCGCGGAACAAATTGTATTTGGGGAAATTACCTCCGGCGCCAGTGACGACCTGAACAAAGCCACCGCCTATGCGCGCAAAATGGTGGTGGAACTGGGCATGAGTGACAAAATCGGCCCGATTGCCTTGCCCAACGGAGATGACAGCGAAGTCTTCCTGGGGCGTGATTTATCCCGCCATAAAACGTATTCCGAGGAATTGGCGCGCAACATTGATGCGGAAATTGTGGATTTAATGAAATCTTCTTACGAACGCGCGCAGGAAATTATTTTAACCAACCGCGCCGCGTTTGATGTGTTGGTAAAAACCCTGCTTGAAAAAGAAGTGGTGGAAGCCAACGAAATTGATGCTATTTTGGGCTTGAAACCCGCTGCGCAGGAAACTCCCGCCCCCAAGGGCGCGGATAGCGCGTCCAATCCCGCGCAAGAAGCCGCGCAAGAACAACAACCGAAGGCGCCGAAAGCCGAACGGCCGGAGGCTAAACAGGCGGAATTGTTCTAGCAACAGCAACCTGCGCAAGCGGGGCAAGTACGCAGCGGACGCCGTTGTTTTCGCCTCCGCGCGAAGGACTTATATTCTATGGGAAAATACTTCGGAACAGACGGAATACGCGCCGTTGCGGGCACGTTTCCGTTGACGGACGAGTTTATTGAAAAATTGGGCTGGTGCGCTTTGGACGAGCTTAAAAAAAGCGCGCAAGCCCGCGGACTTAAAAACCAAGTAATTATCGCGCAAGATTCGCGCGCTTCCGGCCCGGCCATTTTGGCGGCCCTGCAAAAAGGGATTCGCGCCGCGGGCGTAAACGTGGTTAGTATCGGGGTGGCTCCCACTCCGGCCGTAGCCAACATTGTGCGCCAAACGGGCAGTTTGTGCGGTATTGTTATTTCCGCCAGCCATAACCCGGCGGAATTTAACGGCATTAAATTCTTTACCAATCACGGCTCCAAACTGCCGGAAACGATGGAAGCCGCCATTGAAACCCGCATAGACGGCTGCTCTGCCGTGCCTGCCCCCCGGGCGGACTATTGCGAAGATTTATCGTTGGTGGAACTCTATAAAAATTTCTTAAAATCCACGGTGGATGCCGCACTCCTCAAAGGCACCAAAATTGTGCTGGACTGCGCCAACGGGGCCAGCTCCCAAATTGCGGTAGATGTTTTCAGCGCGCTGGGGATGGAATTGACCGTCACCGGGGCCAAGCCGGACGGCACCAACATCAACCGGGGCGTGGGGGCCTTGCACACCCAATTTATGCAGGATTTAACCAAGCGCGAGGGCGCATTTGCCGGGTTCAGCTTTGACGGCGATGCAGACCGCGTGATTGCCTCCGACGAACAAGGCCGCCAATTAGACGGCGATAACATTATTGCCTCTTCCGCCTTGTGCCTCAAACAAGAAGGCCGCCTGCACGCAGGTAAAGCCGTACTAACCATTATGGCCAATTTGGGCTGTATTAATTACCTCAAAGAACACGGCGTGGACGTGGTGCTGACCAAGGTGGGGGACAAATATGTGTCCGAAGCCATGGAAAAAGAGGACTTGTCTATCGGCGGGGAAACTTCCGGCCATATTATTTTTAGGGAGTTTTCCAACACCGGGGACGGGTTGCTGTCCGCCTTGCAATTTTTACAATGCGTTAAAAAATCGGGCAAACCGATGAGCTGGTTTTTAGACCAGTGGAAAAAATATCCCAGCCTGTTGCGTGCCGTACAGGTAAGCAGCAAGCCGGCGTTGGAAACGCTGGACGGCTTTTTGCCCGGCGTGGCCGAGTTGGAAAAACAAATGAACGGCCGCGGCCGCGTGATTGTGCGTTATAGCGGTACGGAGCCGAAATTCCGCATTTTGGTAGAGGGGGAAGATTCCGCGTTAGTCAGCCATATTGCCGGCGAAGTGGAAAAACTCTACCGCGCTAAAACGGAGGTATTGGCATGAGTTTGGCTTTAGGGGTAAATATAGACCATATTGCAACACTGCGCCAGGCGCGCCGGGCCTCCTTCCCGGACCCGCTGGCGTTTGCCACGTTGGCGCTTGCGTGCGGGGCGGATTACATTGTAGCGCACCTGCGCCGGGACCGCCGCCATATTCAAGAAGAAGACTTGAAACGGCTATGTAAAAAATTTCGTAATAAAATTCACTTGGAATGTTCTTATACGCCCGAAATGCAAAAAGCGGCTTTAGCTTTGCGGCCGTATTCCGTATGTATTGTGCCGGAACTGCCGGGCGAAGTGACCACCACCGGCGGGTTGAAGTTTACGCCTGCCGTGCAAAAGCGTGTGGGAGAAATGACCGCCGCCCTGCAAAAAAAAGGCGTTAAAGTCAGTTTGTTTGTAAGCCCGGCGGCGGAGGACATCCGCACAGCGGCTAAACTGGGGGCGGATATTGTGGAACTCTGCACGCGCGATTACAGCGAAGCCACCACCCAAAAACAAGCACAAAAGCTCTTGCAGGATTTAGCCCTTTCTACGCTACTGGCTAAAGAATTGGGGCTGGAGGTTCACGCCGGGCACGGGTTGGATTATACCAATGTGCTGGCGGTGGCGGATATTGGCGGCATGGCCTGTATGAACATTGGTTTTGCCATTATTGCCCGCGCGTTGGAAGTGGGTTTACCTTCTGCCGTGGCAGAGATGAAAGAACTGCTTTAATCAGCACCGAGAGGATTTTTTATGTGTGGAATTATCGGCTACGTTGGCAAAAAAAACAGCGTGCCTTATATTATTGACGGATTAAAAAAACTGGAATACCGCGGGTATGATTCCGCCGGTATTTCCATTTTGCAAGACGGCCATTTAATTACCGTGCGCGCCGTGGGCAAAGTGGCGGAACTGGAAAAAGCCACCTTGCTGGCTAACCCCCAAGGGCAAAGCGGTATCGGCCACACCCGTTGGGCCACGCACGGCAAACCGTGTGAAGAAAACTCCCACCCGCACCGGGATTGCTCCGGCGATTTGGTGGTAGTCCACAACGGGATTATTGAAAACTTTTTAACCTTGCGCGAAAAACTTTCCGCGCTAGGGCATAAATTCAAAAGTGAAACGGACACGGAAGTAATTGCCCACCTGATAGAAGAAAACCTAAAAACCGCCCCCGGGCAGACGAACCAGGAACGCCTTTTTAATGCCGTGCGCAAAACCAACGGGGAAATTTCCGGCGCGTATGCGTATGGGGTGTTGTGGGCCCAAACGCCCGATTTTCTAATCGGCGTGAAAAACCAAAGCCCGATGGTGGTGGGTTTAGGTAAAAACGAAAACTTTTTAGCTTCCGATGTGCCCGCTTTTCTAAAACATACCAACAAAGTTTTGTTTTTGGAAGATGGCGAAATGGTGACGCTGACCTCCAAAGGGGTCACGCTGTTTGGCAAAGACGGGCAGGAAAAACCGTTCAAACCTACTAAAATAACGTGGGACCAAAAAACGGCCGAAAAGGGCGGTTATGAGCATTTTATGCTCAAAGAAATTTATGACCAACCCCAAGCCATAGAGGATACCTTGCGCACCGCGCAGACGGATTTTGGCAAACTGGTGGGGCTCAAAATGGGCGACTTGCGCGCTTTGCAAAATGTGCATATTGTGGCGTGCGGTACGGCCTATCATGCCGGGTTGGTGGCTAAATATTATATAGAAAATTTTGCCGGTATTCCCGTGACGGTGGATTTAGCCAGTGAATACAAATACCGCACCGTGCCCCGCACCCCGCACACGCTGGCCGTGGCGGTCAGCCAATCCGGCGAAACCGCCGACACGATTGGCGCCGTGCGCAAAGCGCAGGAGCTGGGCTTCAAAACATTGGCTATTTGCAACGTGTTGGGCTCTACCATTACTCGCGTGTGTGACGGCACTTTTTATACGCATTGCGGGCCGGAAATCAGCGTGGCTTCCACCAAAGCGTTTACCAGCCAGTTGACCTCGCTGTATGTGTTGGCGCTCTTTTTGGGCAAAGCCAACGGCAACATCAGCGCCACAGTTTTTAATAAGCTGTATAAAGAGTTATTAACGCTTTCCAAATCTATGGCGGAAACGGTTAAAATTGAATATGACGTGCGCCATATCACCAAAAAAGTATACAAAGCCCCGCACTTTTTATTTTTGGGGCGGAATGTGAACTTCCCGATAGCGTTGGAAGGCGCCTTAAAATTAAAAGAAGTTTCCTACCGCAGTGCGGAAGGTTTTGCCGCGGGGGAAATTAAACACGGGCCGATTTCCATTATTGAAAAGGGCACCCCCACCATTGTACTGATGCCGCCGGACGAGCTGTTTGAAAAAATGCTTTCCGCCTGCCAGGAATGCCGGGCGCGGGGCGCGTTTGTAATTGCCGTCACCACCCAAGAGGGCGCGCAAAAAGCCAAAGATTGCATAGATAAAGCCATTGTAGTACCTTATGCGGGCGAATTTTTACAGCCCATTTTGAATGTGGTGGCGTTGCAATTTTTTGCCTACTGGACGGCCAAACGGTTGGGGTGCGATATTGACCAACCCCGCAATTTAGCTAAAAGTGTGACGGTGGAATAATGAAAAAAATAACCCGTAAAGATATTAAAAAAAGTTTTCCTGCCCGCCCGCTGACGGCCAACAAAGGCACGTTTGGGCGGGTGTTGGTGGTGGCCGGGTCCGCTTCCATGACGGGTGCCGCCGTTTTGTGCGCCAAAAGCGCCTTAATGGCCGGGGCCGGGCTGGTCACGTTAGCGTTGCCGGAAAGCCGCCAACAAATAGCCGCTTCTTCCGCGCCGGAAGTAATTACGGTGCCGTTGCCGGAAACGGACGGCTTAATCAATTTACACGCCTTGCCGGTGCTGGATGCTTATATTAAAACCAGGAAACCCTCCCTGGCGGTTATCGGCCCGGGGCTGGGGGCTTCTTCCGCCGCGGTGCCGTTTATGAAACAATGCGGTTTGCCGTTGGTGGCGGATGCGGATGCGCTCAACCGTCTGGCGGTCAGCGGGTTGGATGCGGTTTTCCCGCGCCGGGAGCCGGGCATTTTAACCCCGCACCCCGGGGAAATGGGCCGCTTGCTCAAAGAGCCGGTGGCTTTGGATGAGCCGGCCCGGCAGTATCAAGTGCAAACGCTGTTTGAACGCACCGGGGCCGTCAGCCTGATTAAAGGGTATGGTACCTTGGTGTACGCCGGAGAAGATACCTGGCAGAACACCACCGGCGGCCCGGCGTTGGCAAAAGCGGGCTCCGGGGACGTGCTATGCGGGCTGATTGCCGGGTTTTGGGCACAGCTGGGTATGGCGAACGGGTTTGACACGCAAAGTGCTTTTCAGGCGGTTTTGTGCGGAGTCTATTTGCATGGGCTTTGCGGAGATTTGGCCGCAAAAGATTTAACGGATACTTGCGTATTGGCCGGGGATTTGCTCCGTTATCTTCCGGCGGCAATTAAAAAAACAGTTCAATAAGGCTTTTTATGGCTTGGTGGCAATGGATATTGGCAGTGCTTGCGGGGTTGGGTATCCTGGCGGTGGGGCTTATGGAATTATGCGCCTACATCGCCCGGAAAGTGTTGCACCCGGTTTCCAAGCGCAAACCCCTCTACCAGTGGCCGGACCAATATAAAATGCCGTACGAAGATGTTTCCTTTTTGACGGAAGACAAAGTACAGCTGAAAGGGTGGTTTATCCCGTGTGACAATTCCGAAAAAACCATTATTTTAATGCACGGTTGGGGGATGAACCGCTCGGACATTTTGAAAAATACCTATTATCTGCATGATTTGGGGTTCAACTTGTTGTATTTTGATTTCCGCGCGTTGGGGGAAAGCGGCGGCAAAGTAAGCTCTATCGGCTACTTGGAAACGCGCGACGCGCAGGCCGCTATCCGCTTTTTGCAGGAAACCCGCCCGGAAAGCTGTAAAAAAATAGGGTTGTACGGGCTTTCTATGGGGGCCATGGTGGCCGTGAGCGAGGGCGCCCGCAACCCGGCCGTAAATTGCGTGGTGGCGGAAGCGTGTTATTATTCGTTCCGCCGGGTGGTGGCGCGTTGGGCGTGGGTGCATTACCGGGTGCCGCCTTTCCCCTTAATTCCCATGGTGTTGCACTATGTCCGCCGGTATCTGCGCGTAAACCCGGAGCGGTTCAGCCCCAAATACAACGTGGCTAAAATTGCCCCGCGCCCGGTGTTTATTATCCACGGGCGGTATGATAACATTGTCCCGCCGTTCCAAGCCAAATTGTTGTTTAAGCACGCCGGGGAGCCGAAGGAAATTTGGTTAGTGCCCGGGGCCAAGCATAATAAATGTGCGGAATTGGGCGGGTTTGAATATAAACAGCGGCTCAGCAATTTTTTCCGCCGGTATTTATAAATTTTAAGCAGGCCGCCCCTCAGGGCGGCTTTCATCTGTACAGGAGTAAAACGTGAACACACAACTGGTTATTTTTGATTTAGACGGTACTTTATTAAATACAATCGCGGATTTAGCCGCTTCGGCCAATTATGCGTTGGAAAAGCTGGGTTATCCGCGCCGCAGTGAAACCCAATGCCGCGCTTTTGTGGGCAACGGCGTGACGAAACTGCTGGAGCGCGCCTTGCCGGACGGCGCCAAAACGCCCGAAAACGTGGCCCGGATGCGCGCCGTTTTTCAAGCGCATTACGACGCGCATAATGCGGACGCCACCTTTGCCTACCCGGGCATGGCGGACGTGCTTGCCGCGCTTGCCCAAAAAGGGATAAAACTGGCGGTGGCCTCCAACAAATACCAAAGCGCTACGGAAAAATTGGTGCGGTTGTATTTCCCGCAGGTGGAGTTTTGCGCCGTTTTGGGCGCGCGGGAAAATGTGCCCGTCAAGCCGGACCCGCAAATCGTGCGCGACATTTTGCAAGCGGCCGGCGTAGCCAAAGAAAACGTGTTGTATGTGGGGGATAGTGACGTGGATATGCAGACGGCGCAAAATGCGCAAGTTAAAGCGTGCGCCGTCACTTGGGGGTTCCGCACGCGGGAACAGCTGTTGCCGTATGCCCCGGCGGCGTGGGCCGATAAAGCAACGGATATTTTGAACGCGCTGTAATCAAAACAGCAAAAATAACACAGGCGGGAATGGGGTTCCCGCCTTTTTTGTGGGGTTATAAACTTTTACAAAGTTGCGCCAGGTATTTGGCGGCGTGGGCGCGGCTTTGCTCCGGGGTGGGGGCAAAATCCGCCAGAACGGCTATTTGTTGGGGGGCCAGCGGATTATGGCGCAAGCAGGTTTCGTCCAAAACTCCGCAGATAAATAAAACGGGTTTTTGGTATTTTTTGGCCAATTTTAATACGGCCAGCGGCGCTTTTCCGCCGAAGGTTTGGCGGTCTAATTTGCCTTCTGCGGTAATAATCAAATCGGCGTGGCGGGCGTATTTTTCAAATCCCGCTTTCTTAAATAAATACTCCGCCCCCAGTAAAATGCGGGCATTAAAACAACCGTAAAGCCCCGCGCAAATGGCCCCGGCCGCGGCGGTGGACGGCGTGTGGGCAATATCCTTGCCGGTAGCCTTTTTTAATACGCGGGCATATACGCCCAGGGCTTTATCTAAAATTTTTACTTGTTCGGGCGTGGCCCCTTTTTGCGGGCCGAATACTTTGGCGGAACTGCGGGGGCCTAACAGCGGGTTGGTGACGTCCGCCACGGCGTATATTTTAATGCCGCGGAAGTGTTGTTTGAGGGCGGACACGCGGACTTGGGCCAATTTTAATAAGGCTTGTGCGCCTAACGCAAGCGGCGCGCCCTGTTTATCCAGCAGTTGGGCCCCGCACGCGGCGGCGGCTCCGGCTCCCCCGTCATTACACGCCACCCCGCCTAGCCCGACATAAATGGTTTTGGCCCCATGTTTGACGGAGTGCAGTAATACTTCGCCCACCCCGTAAGAGGTGGCGTTCAGCGGGTCTAAATCTTGCGGCTTGGCGGAGCCTAACCCGCAGATGCGGGCGGTTTCCAAAATGGCGGTTTTGCCGTCCGGCAGAATTAAGTAAGCGGTTTTGGCCGGGCGGTTAAACGCGTTGCGGGCCGTTAAGTGGCGCAGTTTGGCCGACGGATAAAGCGTTTTGAAAAAATCAATAAACCCGTCACCGCCGTCGGACACCGGGAACGCGGCTACCCGGTGGCGCGGGGATAAGTTTTTCTGCAAAAGAAGCGCGGCCGAAGCCGCGCTTAAAGAGCCCTTAAAGGCATTGGGTAAAGCCAGTATTTTCATTGGAATTTCCAACTGACTTGGGCGGTAAACACCGTGTTGGAAGCGGCGGAGTCTTTCAGCTCGTTGGAGCGGGTGGAAAATTGCTGCCGTACTTCCGCCCCTAACATTAAATCGTCCACGCGGGTTTCCACGCCCAGGCCACCGCCGGCCGAAAAGCCGTTGGATTTAATGCTGTCGCTTTTCATTTCTCCGCGGTAGTTGAGCGTAAGCATTTCGTACCCGGCGTTTCCGGTCAAATAAAATACCACGCGGCTTTTGGGGTTCAAATAATAATTGGCACTGACGCCCAAACTTATAAATTGTCCGCTCGTTTTAATTTTGGGGTCCGGGTACAGCGGCGCGCCGGTGGCGTCCGTCGCGGCCAGGGTATCCGGGTCTAAATCGTCAAACGTGTTGTTGGCAATATTGGCAATAGACAAATTGGGCCCCAACCATAAATTGCTGTCCATCAGGCGCCATAAAAACTTGCCGGAAGCCACTACACTGGTGCCGCCTACATCTTTGGGCTCTTTCTCGGCGGAAAAGCCGGGCCGTTCGGACACGTTTAATTTTAAGTCTAACGGCATGGCCCCCAACTGGATAGCCAAATAAGTGCGGAAGTCTTTTTCTTTGGCTTGCGGTTTGTTTTCTTTTTTAGCGGCGGGCTTTTGGGCGGAAAGAGAGTCCTTGGCTTGGGCCGCGTATTGCTGTTGGGAAACCGCCCCCGTTTTAACCCCTTTCAAGAAGGCTTCTTCGTCCGTCAGCGGGCGCGGGGCCGCGGGCGCGGCGGAAACGGTGGGCACCGCGCTTACGGCTTGGCCGTTGACTACGGTTGCTTTTTGGGTATCAAAAACTTTGTCAATGTCCGAATCAAACGCGAGCCCGCCTGCCGCCTGCACGGCCCCGGTTTGGGCCACTTGTTCTTGGCGGGCTTTTTCTTCCTGTGCGGTTTCTATTTTTTGTTCCACATAGGTTTGTTGGGTTTTGGGGGCTTGGTCGTAATCGTACACTTCAATATTGGCAATTTGCGGCATATCAATATTTACAATGCCGTCGTCCGTTTGTAATTTAAGGTTAAATTCGTCCAGGTCTACAATCACGCCCACCAGTTGCGTGCCGCCCTTTAATAAAATGCGGTGCTTATCGGGCAAAATTTGTTCAATTTCTTTTTGGTTGAGCGTGACCGTGCCGAAAGAGGTGGCTAAATTAAGGGTATATTGGGTTTGTTCCAAAATGGAGCCGCTAATGATGGTGCCGTCTTTCATTTTGATACTTTCGGCTTGCAAAACGGCGGCGCCCAACAGGGTCAGCAGGCAAAGAATTAGGCTTCTTTTCATGTTGTAAAACTCTACTTAAATAAAAAAACGCGGCGGAGCTTGGTGGCCCCGCCGCATAAGGTTTATTTGGATTCTTCTTCCACTACTTCTTCGGTGGTCACTTCGTGTTCCGCTTCGCAGGCGCACGGGGTGAGCGCTTGTTTCATAAAGCGCAAAACTTTAATCATTTTGGCAATCGTCAAGCTCATAATCGTACCCAGCAAAATGGGCGTGACGGTGTTCAAAATAAAGAACCATTTGTTCTGCCCGGCGTTTTCAAACACTCCGGCGGGAACCAACATCGCGCTGATTAAAAAGTACACGGCGGAAACCAGCGTTAAATAGAACAGGGCAATAAATACCCAATACAGGCTTTTCAAGCACAACCAGTTATGCGGCCACCATTTACCGCATTTGCAGCAATTAGACATATTTTCTCCTCCTAACAAGTTTATAAAGGCCGCCACACACACCCCCGGCGGAACCTTCTATACATATTGTATCAAATCAAGCGGCCCTGTAAAGGGCCGGAAACGGTTATTTTGCGCTTGCGTTCCGCCCGGCCTGGGCCAGCAATTCCTGCGCGTGGATATAGGCGGCGGATTTAGGGTCCGCGTGGCCGCCCAACATGCGGGCAATTTCCGCCGTTAGAGTCGGGCCCGTAAGCGGGGTAATGGAAACTTCCGTAGAGTCCTTGCGGGCAGATTTGGCTACATGGAAGTTTTCATCCGCCTGCGCGGCCACCTGCGCCAAATGGGTGACGCATAATACTTGCCGCCCGGCAGAAACGCCTTTTAATTTTTCGCCCACCAAAACGGCGGTTTCCCCGCCAATGCCGGCATCTACTTCGTCAAACACCATAACGGGAACGGTGGAGGCCAACACGGTTTTTAAGCCCAACATCACGCGGGAAATTTCCCCGCCGGAGGCTATGTTTTTAAGCGGGCGCAAGGCTTGGCCGGGGTTGGGGGAAAATAAAAATTCCACTTTATCCGCGCCGGTGGGGCCTAAATTTTCTTCGTCCATTTCCACGCAGGCGCGAAAGCGCACCGCGTTAAACCCGAGCGGGCGGATTTGCTCCGTCAAAAGTGCGGATAATTTTTCGGCCGCCTCTAAACGCTTGTCGTGCAATTCCAACGCTAATTTTAAGAGAACTTTGCGCTCTTTTTCCCATTCTTCCCGCAAGGCTTGTTCGGCTTCGTCACTATGCTCCAGCGCGTGCAGGCGGGCTTTTAAGTCCGCCGCCGTTTTTAATACATCTTGCAGGGTGGGGCCGTATTTGCCCTTGAGCCGTTTGAGTTTTTCGTGGCGGGCAAGCATATCGTCCAGTGTTTGGGGGTCTATGCTGATGTCGTCTTTATAAGTAGCCAATGTGTTGGCGGCGTCTTCCAACGCGGCTAATGCGGAATTTAAGTTTTGGGAAAGCTCCGCCAAGGAGTCGTCCAACTCCGCCATATCTTCCAAACAGCGGGCCGCTTTTCCGGCGCGCTCCGTGGCGGAGCCTTCGCCCTCGTATAAATCGTTATAAGCGGTTTCGGCCAGTTCCAACAGTTTGCCGGAGTGCTTCATTTTGGGCAGGGTTTGCTCCAACTGGTCGTCTTCTTCCTGCGTGGGGCGCACGTCTTCTATTTCTTTTAATTGGTAGGTGCACATATCCCGCAGGCGGGCTTTTTCCTGTTCCGAAAGGGCGGCCTCGTTAAGGCGGGCTTGCACGGCCTGCATTTTATCGTAAGAGGCACGCACTTTTTGCACCAGGGCATCCTGTTTGGCAAATTTATCTAACAGAGCCAAATGTACGGAGGAATGGAGTAAACTTTGGTGTTCGTGTTGGCCGTGGAAATCCACCAGGTGCCGCCCCAGTTGCGCCAAGGCGGATACCGTGGCCGGTTTGCCGTTGATGAACGCTTTGCCCTTGCCTTTGCGGTCCAGTTCTCGGCTGAGGGTAAAATCGGGCGCGGTAAAGTGGTGGGCGGCGCGCACTTCCTGCGGCAACATATCTGTTGAAAAAACGGCGCTAACGCTCATCTTTTGTGCGCCGTCTTTAATGGTGTCGGCATCCCCGCGTGCGCCCAATACAAAACCCAACGCTTCAATCACAATGGATTTGCCGGCGCCGGTTTCGCCCGAAAAAACATTTAACCCCGGGCCGAACGAAAGTTCCAATCGGGAAATAATGGCAAAGTTTTGTATGGAAAGTTTTGTTAGCATATACAGTTGCCCCACTTTAATTTTTTGCTTAAAACGGTAAAAAAATCGCGCCCCGGCAAAGTAATCAGCCGGGCCCGCGTTTTACTGCGGGATAAAATTACTTTATCCCCTTTGGAGAGCGGAAAATTGGTTTGGCCGTCTAAACTGACGGTGGCTTGTTCCCCGGGGTATTTGAAAACCGGCTCAAAGGTCAGCTGTCCGTCCGCCGGTAAAATAAGCGGGCGTTGGCCTAGTGAGTGCGGGCAAATGGGCGTAAGCAAAAACACGTCTACTTCCGGGGCCACAATCGGCCCGCCCGCCGCCAAAGAATACGCCGTGGAGCCCGTGGGCGTGGAAACAATCAGGCCGTCCCCGTAATACGGCTGAAGCAAGCGGCCGTTTAAGCGGGCCTGCAAGCTAAAAGCGCGGGCTTGGGCGCAACGCAGGACACAATCATTAAAAGCCAGGGCCGTTTCTTCCGTGCCGTCCGCGCGCACAATAACGGCCTGCAACATAAAGCGTTCGTTCAAAATGCCTTCCCCATTTAATACGCGGGGGAAAGCGGCCTCGGCATCTGCTTTTTCACAGCCGGATAAAAAGCCCAGCGTGCCGCAGTTAATGCTGAAAACCGGCAAGTTTAAGGCGGCCGCTTGGCGTGCCGCGTGCAAGGTGGTGCCGTCCCCGCCCAAACAGACCACCAAATCCGTTCCGGCCGTTTGCGGGAGTTGGGTTAAATCGGTAATTAGCCGGGCTTGTGCGCCCAGGGCGGTGGCTTGCGCCAATAACTTTTGGGAAGTTTCGTGCGCGCCGGGCTTAAAAGCATTATAAAAAATGACGGGGCGGGTAAATTTCATAGTTCTTCTATTTTAGCAAATATTGCTCCCGCCGCAGTGGGGACCTAACCCTTTTTCCTGCGGGCATACTACCAATCGGGCGGGTTCAAAATGATATAATATAAATAAGAAAAAAGAGAGGTTTTTATATGTGGGATTATACCGATAAAGTAATGGACCATTTTAAGAATCCGCGCAACGTGGGTTCTATTCCCAATGCAGACGGCACCGGGCAAGTAGGCAGCCTGGTGTGCGGGGATGCACTCAAATTAACCATTAAAGTAAATAAACAGACCGACGTGATTGAAGATGCCAAATTTGAAACCTTCGGTTGTGCCAGCGCAATTGCGTCTTCTTCTATGTTGACGGAACTGGTAAAAGGCAAAACAATCGCTGAAGCCTCCAAAATTACCAACCAGGATATTGCCGATGCGCTGGGCACGCTCCCGGCCGAAAAAATGCACTGCTCGGTCATGGGCATGGAAGCCTTGGAAGCGGCCGTAAAAAGCTACCGCCAAGGGGGCGCGCCCGTCACGTTTGAACAACAGGAAGAAAAAATTGTCTGCCATTGTTTTAACGTGTCCGAAGAAACCATTATTAAAGCTATCCGCCAAAACCACTTAACCACGGTGGAAGACGTCACCCACTTTACCAAAGCGGGCGGCGGTTGCGGCCGTTGCAAAGGGGAAATCCAAAAGATTTTGGATAAAGTAAATGCGTGCCAAATTCCCGCGGCCGCGCCGGAAGAAAAAGAATTTGCCAAAATGACGTTGGTTGAAAAAATCCGCCGCATTGAAAAAGTGTTGGAAGAAGATGTGCGCCCGAAACTAAATATGGACGGCGGCTCGGTAGAGTTGGTGGATTTAGCCGGTACGGTGGTAAAAGTGCGCCTGCTGGGAATGTGCAGCGGTTGCATGGGTGCGGCCGGAACGCTCAAACACTTGGTGGAAAAAGCCTTGCAGGAAAAAGTAGACCCGTCCTTAACGGTGGAGCAAAACTAGAGAAACTTTTATGAAAACCGTTTATTTGGATAACAACGCCACCACCCAATGCCTGCCGGAAGTTGTAGAGGCTATGTTGCCGTATTTCAGCGAACGCTACGGCAACGCTTCCAGCATGCACACGTTCGGCGGCTCCAACCGAAAAGCGATTGATATTGCCCGCCAGCAAGTGGCCGATTTTATCGGTGCGGAATATGCCGACGAAATCATTTTTACCTCTTGCGCCACGGAAAGCGATAACACGGCTATTTTTTCCGCCGTGCGCACGCGCCCGGAAAAGAAACATTTAATTACTTCCGCCGTGGAACACCCGGCCATTATGACCCCTTATAAATACTTGGAAAGCCAAGGCTACCGGGTGGATTATATCGGCGTGGACGAACACGGCAATTTGGATATGGCCCGCTATAAACAAGTGTTGGATGACGACACGGCGCTTGTTTCGTTTATGTGGGCCAATAGCGAAACCGGCACCCTTTTCCCCATTGAAGAATGTGCGGCGCTAGCTAAAGCGCGCGGTGCTTTATTTCATACGGATGCCGTACAGGTGGGGGGCAAAATTGCGCTGGATATAAAAAATACGGCGGTGGATATGCTTTCACTGTCCGGGCATAAATTCCACGCGCCCAAAGGCATTGGCGTTTTGTATGTGCGCCGGGGTACCCGTTTTATGCCGTTTATGATGGGCGGCCACCAGGAAAAACACCGCCGCGCCGGAACGGAAAACGTCCCGCTGATTGTGGGGCTCGGCACTGCGGCCGTACTGGCCCAAACCCGGTTGAAAAACGGCACCATGCAGCGCGTAGCCGCATTGCGCGATAAGTTGGAAAAAGGCTTAACTGCGGCTATCCCGGATACTAAAATTAACGGCAATCCGGCCGCCCGCGTGCCCAATACCACCAATATCAGCTTCGGCTATATTGAGGGCGAATCTATTTTGATGTTTTTGAACGATTACGGCATTTGCGCTTCGTCGGGCTCGGCGTGTACGTCCGGCTCGTTGGAGCCGTCGCACGTTTTGCGGGCGATGGGCGTGCCGTTTCAGTTTGCGCATGGGTCTATCCGGTTTTCTCTTTCCGAGCAAACCACCGAAGAAGAAATAGACCTCGTGTTAAAAGTAATGCCCGGCATTGTGGAGCGGTTGCGTAAAATATCGCCGTTTAGCAAATTGGCCGCTTGATTTACAGGCCGCGGAATTGGTTTTCCGCGGCTTTTTTTGTAGGATAAATTATATTCTTCCCCCGGAGGTTGTGCATGAAAAAGACTTGGCTTTTTGCAGTATTGGCAGTGCTGTTTTTCCCGCTTGCGTTGCAGGCTAAAACAACGGTTATTTATCACACCAGCGATTCCCACGGCTTTTATTATGCCAAAGACGGCCGGGGCGGTTTTGCCGCGTTGGCCGGGCTTCTCAAACAGGAAAAACTCCCGTATATTTTGTTGGACTCCGGCGATTTTGCCAACGGTACCGTGGAGGCTAAAAACTCCAAAGGTATCAAAAGCGTACTGATGATGAACGCCTTGGGCTATGCCGCCAGTACCCTGGGCAACCACGAATTTGATTTTAAGGACCCGGGTGTGGAACCCATGCTCCGCGCGGCGTCTTTCCCTATTTTGGCGGCTAACTTTGTGGACCGCAAAACCGGCAAACAGCCGGAGTATTTGAAGTCCTACCAAATTTTTAATGTGGACGGCGTAAAATATGCGGTGATTGGTTTGGGGCACGAATATCCCACCAATGAAACGCAAAAATTTAAGATTTTGAAATCCTCCAAAGTGTTGGATAAAGTGTTGGCGGAAGTGGAAGCCCAAAACCCGGATGTGATTGTATTGGTGGACCATAACTCTATTGCCGACGACAAACACGGCCGCGAATCTACCTTGTTAAAAATGGTGACCAAACATAACGGCAAAATTAATGTGGTATTGGGCGGGCACGCGCATAAAATTATCCAAAATGCGGTGCATAACGGCACGCTGTTTGTGGAAAGCGGTTGCTATTTGAAAAATGTAAGCCGCATTACCGTAGAAACGGACGACAAAACCGGCAAGTTTGTGTCGGCTACTTCCCAAATCATTCCGTTATATACCCAAAAAACGGGCGAATATGCCCCAGTGGCCGCACTTGCGAACGCCTTGATGGAGCCGGGCATGGATAAAGTGTTGGGCTCGGCCAGCGTAAAACTCAGCCGGATGCCGGTAAAAGGCAACCAGGGGGACAGCCCGCTCAATAACTGGGTGGCGGACGTCTGCCGTGCGTACAGCGGCGCGGATGTTTTCATCCACAACAACGGCGGTACCCGCGTAGATTTGGAACAAGGTACCATTACCAAGCGGGATTTGGTCAATATGCACCCGTTCGGCAATAAAATTTCCCAAGTAAAAGTAAGCGGTAAATTTTTGGAAAAATTTGTAAAATACGGCCTGGCCCCGCGGAATTTGTTTTCTTATTCCGGCTTGCAGATTGAATACAAACTGCGCAAAGGCAAAGTGCAAGACCTTAAAATTTGGGTCAACGGCCAGGCGTTGGATAAAAACAAAACTTATGTAGTGGCTACCAATACTTATATTGCCGAGGGCGGCAGTGAGGGGTGGCCTTTCAAGCAAATCCCGGCCGCGGATAAAAAGCAGGTAGGGGATTTGTCCATTCAGGAAATTATGGAAAAAGCCATAGAAACCACCAGTCCGCTGGGCGCGGTGGAAACAGGGCGCATTATCATTAAATAACTATGAAAAAACGGCTTTTGGTTTTTGCGTTGTTGGGGCTCGCCTGCCTGTGCGGTTGCCAAAAAGAGGTTAAAACATTGGACGTATTTTATACGTCGGATGTGCAAGGCTTTTTTTGGACCCGCCCGGAGCCGCGCTTCGGCAACCGGGAAGTGGGCGGTTATGCGGTACTTAAAAATTTCCTGGCAGCGCAAAAACAGCCGTATATTTTATTAGACGGCGGCAACTGGTTCAGCCAAACGCCGGAGGGGTTGCTTTCCAAGGGCGGGTTTTTGCCGCAGTTGGCGGGATCCGTGCCGTATACGGCGGCGTCTATTGCGGATAAAGATTTGGTGTTCGGGTGGCCGTCTTTGCGGCAGATTTTACAGCAAATGCCGTATCCGTATGTGATTTCCAACTTAACGATTGACGGCAAAAACCCGTGGCCCACGCATGATTATTTAATCCGGGAAGTCAACGGTGTTAAAATCGGCCTGTTTGCTTTACTGGACCCGAAACCGGTTAATTCCACCCACCGTTTAACGGGTATGCGCGCCACGGACCCGGTGGCTGCCGCTAAAGAAATGAGCGAACGCCTGAAAGAAAAAGGCGTACAGATTGTTATTTTGCTCAGCTCCGTGGGCTCGCCGGAAAAAGAAGGTATCAGCGATTCCACCATTGCGGAAGAAGCCCCGAATATAGACCTGATTTTAAGCTCCAATATGGACCGCGAAAACGCCGAAACGGACAAAATCAATAAAACATTGATTGTGTACCCCGGCTCCAAGCTGGATTCTTTGGCCCGGGTGCGCCTGACTTTTGATAAGAACAACCAACTGACGGATGTTGCCTTTACGGACGTACTTTTAACCCGGGATGACTACGGCGAAGACAGCGAAATTGCCGCCGCCACCGCCGCTTTGCGGCGGGAAACCCAACGCAAAATGAATGCCCGCGTGACGACGGCCGAAACCGCCGTGCGCGGCGCGTGGGGCCGGGAATCGGCCTTGGGGAATTTATTAACGGATTGTTTGCATAAATGGTCTCGCTTAGACGGTGCCGTGCTAAATTCGGATTCTATCCGCCAAAGCCTGCCTGCCGGGCGCGTGACGGAATATGACGTCTATAAAATGTATCCGTACAGTGACGCCGTCACTTTTGTCACGCTCAAGGGGCGCGCTTTACAGCGCGCGTTGGAAGCCTCCCTGGCGGTAAAAGATAACTTCCCGCAAATTTCCGGTATGAGTGTGGCATACACCGTTAAACCGGGGGAAAAACCCCGCATTAAACGCATTGTGTTTGACGGCGGCCGCGTACTCCGCCCGCAGGAAACGTACCGTATCGCCATGACGGACCATGTGATGGCGGGCGGTTTCGGACATGACGAATTTATTAACGCGCTGGAATTTAAGAACACCTTTGTAGAGGCCCGCCAAATTATGCGTACCTGCCTGTTAAAATACAAACAGTTGGAAGCCCCCCAAACGGGCCGTTGGAAAAAAGTACAATGAGCGCCCTAATTCATCCTTTGCAAATCGGCAGTGTGGCCTGCGCCAATAATTTGGTGCTGGCCCCCATGGCCGGCATTACGGATTCTCCGTTCCGCGTGCTTTGTTTGCGCGGCGGGGCGGGGCTGGTGTGTGCGGAGATGGTTTCCGCCCATGCGTTGCATTACGGCAACCCGCGCAGTGGGCGGATGTTGCAAGTCAACGCCAAGGAACACCCGGTTTCTATGCAAATTTTCGGCTCGGACGAAGAAACCATCGCCCAGGCGGCCCGCAACGCGCAAGAGGCCGGGGCGGATATAGTGGACTTAAACGCCGGGTGCCCGGTTAAAAAAATTAATAAAGCCGGGGCCGGGTGCGTGCTGATGAAAGAGCCCGATAAATTGGCCCGCTTGATAGAGGCCGCCGTAAAAAGCGTAAAAATTCCCGTCACCTTAAAAACGCGCATTGCCTTAAACCATAAAGAATTTTTAGGGGCCCGCTTGGCCCAATTAGCCGAAAGCGCCGGGGCGGCGGCCGTCACCATGCACGCGCGTGCGGCGGTGGATGTGCATAGCGGCGCGCCGGATGTGGATGCCTTGGCGCGCGTGTGTGCGGCGGTAAAAATCCCGGTCATCGGCAACGGCGGCGTATTAACCGCGCAAGATGCGGTAAGGTTTTTGCAGGCCGGTTGCGCCGGGGTGATGATTGGGCGCGGCGCGGTGGGCAACCCGCTTATTTTTGGGGATATTATTGCGGAGCTGACCGGGCAGGCCCCGGCGGCCCATACGCCCAAAGAGCGCCTGAAAACGTACCAGGCCCTGATAGAAGAAAACGTATCTTTTTACGGGGAGCGAATTGGTATCAACCGCAGCCGCAAAACCGCCGGATATTGGATAAAAGATTTCCCCAACGCGGCCGAGGTGCGCGGGCAATTTGTGCGCATAGATACCCTGGCCGGGGTGCGGGAACTTTTCGCCCGCGTGTTGGAAACGCTGTAAATATCTGCTGTAAATTGCAAAAAACACGCCAGATTTTGCTATAATATATAGGAAACCACGAGTCATTAAAGACAGCGGCCACCACTCCGCTGCGCATTAATTACAAAAGGTAGAATAAACATGACAAAAACTTTTTTGCCTTCCGTCAAGGAAGTTGAAACCTCCCGCAAATGGCACCATATTGATGCCAGCGGCCAGACCTTAGGCAGATTGGCTACTCAAATTGCCGTCTTGCTGATGGGTAAACACAAAAGAACCTACACTCCTAATATGGATTGCGGTGACTTTGTTGTAGTGACCAATGCGGCTAAAGTGACTTTTACCGGCAACAAGCTGGAACAAAAAGTATACTTTTCCCACTCCGGTTATGCTAAAGGCGGTAAAGAAACCCCGCTCAAAAGACAGATGGAAAAAGACCCCACCCGCGTTATTGAATTGGCGGTAAAGAGAATGTTGGACGTCAACAGACTCCGCGCCCCCAGAATGAAACGCCTTAGACTGTTCGCCGGCGAAGAACATGCGTTTGCGCATCGCTTTGGCAAATAAGAGGGAAATGATTTATGAACAATACGAAAGAGCTTAAAACCGGAAGAAGAAAAACCTCCGTCGCCCAGGTTGAATTGTTAAAAGGCAAGGGCGATATTACCATTAACGCCAAATCTTTGGAAGAATACTTCGGCGGTTGCGAACGCTATAAAGCGACTGTAAAAGCCCCGCTGGTGTTGACCAATTTGGATAAAGAATATGATGTAAAAGCTAAAGTAGTAGGCGGTGGGGTATCCTCCCAAGCCGGCGCCGTGCGCCACGCGATTGCCCGCTCTTTGGCTAACATTAGCGAAGACGTTAAAAAGGCCGTCAAAAAGGCTGGCTTCCTTACGCGCGACCCGCGTATGGTGGAAAGAAAGAAACCTGGTCAGCCGGGTGCCCGCAAACGCTTCCAATTCTCTAAACGTTAATTGGGAAAGAGATTTGCGACAAGGGGAAGGGTTTTTGTCCTTCCCCTCTTTTTTATGTTTACGGCTGTTGGTAAGTGGCGATTTTAATGCGCGGGGAACAAAATAACATTTTGTTCCCCGTTCGCATTTAGAGGGCAAACCATTTTCCAAATTTAAGCCCTTTTGCACCGCCTTTAGGCTTATGTAGCAGTTCTTGGGGCGGCGCCCCAAACCCGCCCTTCTTTTTCTCATTGCAGAAAAAGAAGGCAAAAAGGCTAGCCCCCTGGGAACCTATAAAACCTATTTTGAGCCGGGCGTTTTACAACTCCCTACGGTCGGACAAGTAAAATGCCTTTATACTCCGTTAAAAATAAATTTTATAGACGGCTTCAAAGGGGTGCGAAAACAACAACTGCCTAACAGCAATTACACAAAACAGCAACAACATAAAAAATGCAAAAAAACACCCCGGTTTGTTTAACCGGGGTGTTGGGTTTCAATACGGCTTATTTAGATTCTTCTTTCTTTTCGGCCGGGTTGCTTTCGGGCAAGACGGCTGGTTTCACTTTGGGGCTTTGGGCCACTAAATCCTTAATGGGTTTAATCACTTGCGCCTGTTTTTTTAAGGTGCAAGGGCCGCCAATACAGCCGCCTTTGCAGCTCATTACTTCCAATAACTGGAAGTCGCCCACGCCGCGCGCATACGCTTGGAGCATAAGCATTGCTTTTTTATCCAAGCCGTTAATCGCCATTTTTTTAATGGGGTGGCCGGGCAGGGCGTTTTCTACCGCTTGGGCCACACCGCCGGTCACGCCGTAATAGCGGCTTTCGCCGGAAATGGACGGGTCAAGCGGGGTTTCTTCGCATTCGGCCGGGTTGATGTTTTTGGCATCCAACAAAGCGCCCAGCTCCTCGTACGTCATTACATAATCCACGTTGGCGTTTTCGGTGGCTTCCACGCGTTTGGAAACGCACGGCCCCACAAACACGGTGGCAAAACCGTTTTTCTTTTCAATTTCGGCGGTATAAGCCATGGGGGTCAGCGTGCTGGATACAAACGGTTTCAAGGCCGGCAAATGCTTTTTAACGGCTTGAATCCACGCGGAGCAGCAAGAGGTGGTCATAAATTTATCGCCGCGTTCCAGGCGTTCAATCAGCTCGGCCGCTTCGTGCGCGGTGGTGACGTCCGCCCCCAAGGCAACTTCGGTGGCTTTGGTGAACCCGGCTTTTTTAATAGCCGTCAGCAGTTGGGGCAAGGTGCAGTCAAACTGCCCCACAATAGACGGGGCCACCATGGCGCAGATTTTTTTACCGCTTTTAATGGTGCTTAAAATATCCACTAATTGGCTGCGTTCCATAATGGCGCCAAAGGGGCAGGCGTCCATGCAGTGTCCGCAGGAAATACATTTATCAAAATCAATTTCCGCAAAGCCGTTTTCGCCCTTGTGAATAGCGTTGACCGGGCAGGATTGTTCGCACGGTACCGGCACATAGGTAATGGCGTTGTAGGGGCAGGCTTCTTTGCATTGGCCGCAGTTTTTGCATTTTTCGGGGTCAATTTTGGAGTGTCCGTTTTCAAACGAAATAGCCCCAAAGCGGCACGCTTGTTGGCACGGGCGCGCCAAACAACCTTGGCAGGCTTCCGTCACCAAATGGCGGGCTTTTACGCACCCTTTACAGGCAATATCCATAACCGTAAGCGGGGTGGATGGAACGTCTTTGCGTAAAAGGGCTTGTTTGGCGTATTCGTTGAGCGAGGTGGCTTCGTCGTCTTGTTCCACGCTACCGCCCAAAGCGGCCAACGTGCGCGCGCGGAAAACCGCCCGTTCCTTGTAAATACAGCAACGTACCGTGGATTTAGATTCTTTGGGAATCACGGTAAAGGGAATACGGAAAGCGGCAGTTTCCAGCTCTCCGCGGTCAAAGGCCGCAATAACCTCTTTTAAGGCGCGGCGTTTGAAAAATACGGCTTTATTATCAGTTGTATTCATAAATTTATAAAAAAGTGCATTTTCTTATATTTTAGCATATTTGGGGCACTATTCTATTGACAAACAGGCCCATAAGGGGTGATGGTCGGACGCGGCGGTCGGCTCCACCCACGCCCGGTTTATTTGCAGACCACGGGTAAAAAGGAAATCCACCGGGCGGCCCCAAAAGCGTTTGCGGGTGTCCGGCTCAAAAACAGCCTCTTGCAAGTTGAGCGCCCGGGCCGCTTGCATCAGGGCCGTTAAGCGCCCGCCGCTCCAGGTGTTAAAATCCCCCGCCACCAGTACCGCACCCGGGAAGCCCGCCAACAGTTCCGCCGCCTTGGCTAAATACAGTTTGAATGCGTTTAGCCCCTTAAAATTAATGGCGTGGATGTTCAGCACCAGTAAAGGGCCGTTTTCCGTATCGTACACGGTGGCAAGGGCCATTTTTGGCATTTTGAAAAACGGCTCCAGCACTTGGGCGCGGTAGCCGGACTGCAGGGCCGGGGCCCGGCACCCGGTGGCTATCCCTATCGGGGTATGCCGGCGGAGAGATAAAAAGCTGACGGCCCCCGCCCATTCTAACCCGGGGAGCAGTAAAGGGTTGTCGGTTCCCGGCCGGAAAACGGCCTCTTGCGTTAAAAACAAATCGGCCCGGGCGCAACAAGCCGCAAAGGCCGGGGCAAAGCCGGGGTCTTTGCATTTATGCAAATTCCACACGCACACGGTAAAGCGGGCGGGCAATTTGCGCCGCCGCGGCGTGCCTTTATAAAATAAAACCCGGTTGGGGGAAGGAATTTTATAAAACATAATCAATAATACGGTGTTAATAACTTAAACGCGCGGTTGCGCAGTTGTTTGAGCCACGGCGTGTTGGCGTGCGTGCCGAATGTTTCCGGCTGTGCGGCCGCTTTTTTGGCGTGAATAATTTTTAATACCTGTTCCGCCAGCGTTTTGCTGAAACATTCTATATTACATTCAAAATTTAGTTTTAAGCTCCGCACGTCCCAATTTGCGGAGCCGGCAAACACCCACGCATTATCCGCCACCATTAATTTGCTGTGGTCAAACGGGGCCGGGGTGCGGTAGATTTTTATGCCGCGTTTAAGTAAGCGCGCAAAGTTGGCCTGCATGGCCCAATCCATCCCAAAAATATTGCTTTTGGCGGGCAGGATGATTTCCACATTTACGCCGCGCAAACTGGCCAGTTCCAGCGCGTTTAATACGTCTTCTTCCGGCAGGAAATACGGGGTCACAATGGATACGCTTTGCTGGGCGCAGTTCAATGCGCCGCAAAGCATCAGTTGCAGTTTGCCGTAGTCGCTGTCCGGCCCGTCCGGGATAATCCGTGCGGGAATATCGCCCGGCAGTTTTTGGGCGTGCGGGTAGACCGCCGGAACAAACGGCTTTTTGCCGGTAAAAATCCAATCTTCTTCAAACACGCGGGCCATTTGCTCCACCACCGGGCCTTCCACCAAAAAAGTGACGTCCTGCACCGGGTGCTTGGGGTTGCTTTTCAGTAAATCCTCGTGCGCGATATTCATTCCGCCAAAGACGGCTTTTTGTCCGTCCACCACTAAAATTTTGCGGTGGTTGCGCAAGTTTACAAACGGTAAATTAATGGGGCTTTTAGACGGTAAAAAGACGGCCGTTTCCAGCCCTTTTATTTTGCGGGCGGCGGCCATAATGTTGGGTTTGGAATAATTGAGCCCCACGCCGTCTACCAGCATTTTTACCCGGGCGCCGTTTTGGGCGGCCGTTTTTAAGGCGGTTAAAAACATTTGCCCGGCTTTATCGTTATTCAAAATATAACTGGCTAAAAGCACTTCTTTTTTAGCTTGCGCAATCAGGCGGCACATTTCGGGGTAGGCGTTATCCCCGTTGATGAGCGGCGTAATGCGGTTGCCGCGGGCAAAAAGTTGCGGGTGGACTTTGTGCCCCAGACGGATTAACTGCCAAAAAGAGGGCGGGAATAATTTTTCCGCTTCCTGGGCTTCGCGCGCGGACAGTTTATACAAGGCCGGCCCGCTGTTGCGCAAATCCAACGCTTTGCGGTGGATACGGTTGATACCCAGCAGTACATAAATTACGGTGCCTACAAGCGGGGTAAGCCACACCAAGCCAATCCAACCGATAGTGCTGTGGACGTCTTCTTTATGTAGAAGGATGTGTACGGTCACGCAAATTTGCAAAATCAGGTACAGCGCACCGGCTATCCCCATAGAAGATAAATAAGTCATTTTCCCTCCTGTGCGGTGGAGTTTTGGCCGCTTTTCTTGCGGGAGTTTGCTTTTTCCATGGGGCGTTTGCCTTTTACAAGCCGCGGGCCGTATAAATATTGGTCTTGCGTGCCTCCGTAAGACAACGCCTTGGGGCGCTCCGGCACTGTTGGGCGCGGCTTTTGGGCCTGCTCCTTTTTCTGGCGTTGCAGTTCGTTAAACGCTTGGTTGTCCGCCGCTATTTGGGCGGCAAAACTATCATAAGCGGCCTGGTCTTTCAGCACTTGTTTCAGGCGCTCTTGTTCAAAAATATAATAATGGGAAAACGGCTTTTCGGCGGGCGCGTTTTTTAGGAGGAACACGTCCAGAGTTTGCCCGGTTTTCAAATTTTGAAGGGCGGAACGCGCGGCCTGCGGAAACGCTTTTTCAAACGCGCGGCGGCTGACGGCAATTTCCACCCCGTAAGTATCGCGCCACCGCAGTATGCCGGAAACACTGTCCGCCGCCGCCACAAAGGTTTGTGGCTCTTGGGCGTAAAATAAGAGTTGGCGGAAATCGGTTTCGTCCCCATAGCGCAGGGCGGTAAAGGTTTGGCGGTGCTTGCCTGTAAAGTCTTCCCGGCGGGCGGGCACCGTGGTTGCGGCGGATAAGACCGCGGACAAGGTTTTGCCTTTGAATTTTTTAGCCAACTCCCGCGCGGAGTATTGCCCCACGGATACAGACGGGCCCGCCGTGGCGGAGCCGTCCATTTCTATTACAATATCCGCTTTTTCTTGGGCGAAAAGGGAAACCCCCAATACCGCCGGCAAGCAAAGCATTACCAGTAATTTTTTCATGCGTTTTCGTCAAATTCCCAAGTGCTTAAATACCGCTCCCCGCTATCCGGCAGAATAACCACGATGTTTTTGGCGGCGTTCTGCGGTTTGCGGGCTTCTTGCAACGCGGCCCAAAGGGCGGCCCCGCCGCTGATTCCCGCCAGTAAGCCTTCTTTTTTAGCCAGTTCGCGGGCGGTTTTTCCGGCGTTTTCCGCCGTCACTTGCACGACTTCATCTATGAGCCGGGTATCTAAAATAGACGGAATAAACCCCGCCCCAATGCCTTGCAATTTGTGCGGCCCCGCCTTGCCGCCGGATAACACCGGCGAATCGGACGGCTCCACCGCTACTATGCGCAAATGCGGGTGCATTTGTTTGAGGGCGCGCCCGGTTCCCGTTAAAGTTCCCCCGGTGCCCACGCCGCAGACCAGTATGTCCACCTTGCCGTGCAAATCTTTATCAATTTCCTGCGCCGTTTGACGGTGCGCGGCGGGGTTATTGGGATTGGTAAATTGGGACGGCATAAAAGCGCCTGTTTGGCGGCAGATGTTTTCCGCTTCTTGGATAGCACCGTTCATGCCGAGCGCCGGGTCTGTTAGTACCACGTTGGCCCCCAACGCTTTTAAGATTTTAATGCGCTCCGGGCTCATACTGGCAGGCATAGTAAGGGTAATGGTATAGCCCTTGGCGGCGGCTAAAAACGCAAGCGCTATCCCGGTGTTGCCGCTGGTGGGCTCCACCAACGCGCCGCCCAGTTTTAACTGCCCGGCTTGTTCGGCCGCTTGCAACATGGCGGCGGCCGGGCGGTCTTTAATACTGTACGGATTGAACATCTCCAATTTGGCATACACGGCGGACGGGCCGTTGTGCAAGCGGTTTAAGCGTAAAAGCGGCGTATTGCCGATAAGCTCTTCTAAATTATTGACCAGTGCCATCAGGTAAAACCCCTCTGTTTACAGTATAGCTCTTTGGCGCCCTTTTTACCGGGCGGGAAAAAGGTTAGGGCCGCTAGACCAAAAAACGGCGGATTACTTTGGCCGGGCTCCCGGCTACCACCGTTCCTTCTCCCACGTCCCGCGTGACGACGGCCCCCGCCGCCACAATGGCGTTATCGCCAATCCAAACACCGGGCAGAATAATGCACCCGCCGCCCAGCCAAACATTCTTGCCGATACGCACTTTTTGGGCAGATTCTAAACCTTCCAGGCGTTTTTGCGGCAAAAGCGGGTGGGTGGCTGTATAAATTTGCACGTTGGGGCCGATGAGCGTATTATCGCCTATTTCCACTTTGGCGCAATCCAAAATGGTGCAGTTAAAATTGATAAATACATTTTTCCCGGTGTAAATTTGGGTGCCGTAATCACAAAAAAACGGCGGTTCCAAATGCAAATCCTGCGCGGCGTTGGGGAGCAGTTCGTGCAAAATTTGGGCGCGTTCGGCTTCGTCTTCCGGGTTGGACCGGTTGAGTTGCCAAAGCAGTTTGCGCGCGCGGAGGCGTTCTTGTTTTAGTTCCGGGTGGGCCGCGTTATAGGGGCGGCTTTCCAGCATATTTTGTTTTTCACTCATGGTATTATTGTAGCAATTCCTGGGAAATTTGCCTTTCTAATTAATTTTTGTTTACCGGGCGGTAGGTTTTTATGTATAAAATATGCTATTATTTGAGTATATCTTAATTTAATAAGGGGAATACATCTAATGAACAACGCAGTAAAAATTGTTTGTTTCACCCTGTTAGGTGCGGCGGTATTAAGCTGCAGTGCCTGCAAGGGCAAACAAGCCGGCGGGCAAATGCCTGCCCAAACGGTAAACGCCATAGAAGTTGTACAGGCGGATTTGCCGTGGGATATTGAATACCCGGCCCAGGTTGCGGGCTCTTTGCAGGTAAATGTACGCGCGCAAGTGGGGGGGATTTTGCAATCCCGCCTGTTTGATGAGGGCGCGTATGTAAAAGAGGGGACACAACTTTTTCAAATTGATGATAAAGAATACAAAGCCGCGTTGGAACGCGCGCGCGGTTCTTTAGCGCAAGCGGAGGCGCAGGAACGCAGTACCCAGCGCGAGTACAACCGTATGAAAAAATTGTTGGCGGATAAAGCCGTCAGCCAAAAAAATTATGATGATGCCCTTTCCGCTTATGAAACCGCCCAAGCCAATGTGCAAGTGGCCAAAGCGGGCGTCACCACTGCTAAAATTAATTTTGACTATACCAAAGTAAAAGCGCCTATTTCCGGCATTGTGGGTAAAGAAGCGCAATCCGTGGGCAGTTTGGTTTCCCCCACCGGGGAATCCGGCTTTTTGACCACCATGGTACAGACCAACCCGTTGTGGGTAAATTTTTCTATGCCCGGCAGCCAGTTTGCTAAATTAGCCAGCGGTTATATGTCCGGCCAAATTGTGCTGGGGGATGAAAAAAAATCCTCGGCGGTGGACCCGGCCGAATACCGCAAAATGGCGGCCGAAAAAGCCCCCTTATATGTAGAAGCTATTTTGGCCAACGGAAAAGTGTATGCACAAAAAGGCAAAATTATTTTCTTTGACAGCACGGAAAACACCCAAACTTCCAGCTTGGCTATGCGTGCGGAATTTGCCAACCCCAAAAATGACCGCCAGTTAATGCCCGGCCAGTTTGTGCGCGTGCGCCTGGTGGGGGCTGTGTATAAAAATGCTATTTTGGTGCCGTCTTCCGCCGTACTCAACACGCCGGAAGGAATGTTGACCTATGTAGTGGACAGCAATAACACGGTGGCCGCCCGCCCGGTAAAAGGGGAACTCCAAAATAATATGTATATTATTTCCGAGGGTTTGAAACACGGCGAAAAAATTGTTTCCAACGGGCTTATTAAATTGAAACCCGGTATGCAAGTGACGGTCAACTTGCAAAAATTTACTCTCCCCGCCACGGCTCAAACGGCACAGCCTGCCAGCCAGGACGGGCGCAGTGTAGCTTCTTTGGAAGCCACCATTGATAAGTCCGTTGCGCCGGATGCGCAAGCCTTGCCGAACGACCAGCAAGGTAAATAAGAGGGGCGTATGTTTTCCAAATTTTTTATTAACCGCCCTATTTTTTCAACGGTAATATCGCTCTTAATAGTGCTGTTTGGTATTGTATCTATTACCATGCTGCCTATTGAGCAATACCCGGACCTTACCCCGCCTACGGTACAAGTGTCCGCCAAATACCCGGGTGCCAGCCCGGAAGTAATTGCCGAAACGGTAGCCGCCCCTATTGAACAACAGGTAAACGGGGTGGAGGATATGTTGTATATGAACTCCACCTCTGCCTCCAACGGGGATATGAACCTGATTGTTTCTTTTAAGGTAGGTACGGACCCGGACCAGGCCATGATTAACGTAAACAACCGCGTGCAGGCTGCTACCAATACGTTGCCGGATGTGGTGCGCCAGTACGGGGTGACGGTGGAAAAGAAATCTTCTTCCATTTTGCAGTTAATCGCTTTTTATTCCCCGAACGGATATTCGGACACCACCACTATTGGGAACTACGCCTTATTAAACATTGTAGACGACTTAAAACGTATTGAAGGCGTGGGGGATTCCCAGGTGATGGCCGCCAACGACTATTCCATCCGTATTTGGATTAAGCCGGATGTGCTTTCCCAACGCGGCTTGTCCGTCAGTGATGTTATTTCCGCCGTCAAAGCGCAGAACGTACAGCGCTCGGCGGGTAAAATCGGCCAGCCGCCGCTTGCGGTATCGGTAGATAGGATGTACTCTATTGTGGCCCCCGGCCGCTTTACCAAACCGGAAGAATTTGGCGAGATTATTTTGCGCGCCAATGCGGACGGTACTTCGCTTAGACTCAAAGATGTGGCCCGCATTGAATTGGGCAGCCAGACGTATGAATTTAACGGCCGTTTTAACGGCAAGCCGGCGGTGCCGGTGGCGGTGTTCTTGTCCCCGGGTGCAAACGCGGTGGCTACGGCCAAAGCCGTACAGGCCCGCCTGAAAGAATTGTCGGCCAACTTCCCGCCGGATATGGATATTGACTATACCGTGGCGTATGATACCACGCTGTTCGTGTCCGCTTCTATTAAAGAAGTGTTGCATACGTTAGCGGAAGCCATGATTTTGGTGTTCTTGGTGGTATATTTGTTCTTGAAAGACTGGCGCGCCACGCTGATTCCGTGCTTGGCGGTGCCGGTGTCCGTTATCGGCGCGTTTGCCGGGATGTTGGTGTTTGGGTTCTCTATTAATACGCTTACCCTGTTCGGGCTTGTGTTGGCTATCGGTATTGTGGTAGACGACGCTATTGTGGTTATTGAAAACGTGGAACGTATTATGCACGACGAACATCTGCCCGTCAAAGAAGCTACCATTAAAGCTATGGACGAAGTGTCCGGCCCGGTGGTGGCGATTGTACTGGTGCTTTGTTCCGTATTCGTGCCGGTGGCGTTTATGGGCGGTTTAACCGGGGTGATGTACCAGCAGTTTGCTATTACGATTGCCGTGTCCGTGGTTATTTCCGGCTTGGTGGCGCTTACGCTGACCCCCGCCCTGTGCGCGTTGCTGTTGAGACACCGGGAAGCCCCCACCAAAGGTTTTTTCTATAAGTTTGACCGCTTTTTTGAAAAAATCACCGATAAATATACCGGGGTGGTAGGCTTTTTTGTCCGCCGGATTCCGGTGGCTATTCTTTGTGTGGTGCTTTTATTTTGCGGGGCTTTCGGCCTGTTTAAGATTGTGCCCGAAAGTTTACTGCCGGACGAAGACCAGGGTATGATTATGATTGGTACCCAGTTGGACCCGGCCACCTCGCTTTCCGGCAGTGAAGCCGTCGCTTCCGACCTGGAAAAAATCATTTTAGCCCAGCCGGCCGTCAAAGAAGAATTAACCTTTGCCGGGTACGACTTGCTCAGCAGTACCATGAAAAGCAACGGTATTGCCTCCTTCGTGCAGTTGAAACCGTGGGATGACCGCAAAGCCAAAAATCTGTCCTCTACCTCTTTGGTGGGCACGATTTATATGCTCTCCCGGGTTAAAATACCGGGGGCGTTGGTTATGCCGTTCAACCCGCCTGCCATTATGGGTATGAGTACCACCGGCGGTTTGGAAGGCTATGTGCAGAACCGCGGTTCCGGCGGGAGCAGTGCCTTGCAAGCGCAGGCCAATAAATTAATTGCCGCCGCCCAAAAGCGTAAAGAAATCGCCAGCGCCAGCACGACGTTTACTTCCGCCGTGCCGCAATATACGCTGGAAGTGGACGAAATTAAAGCGCAAAGTATGGGTGTTTCGCTGACGGAACTCTACACCACGTTGCAGGCTACCTTCGGTACCACTTATATTAACGACTTTACCTACTCCGGCCGCAGTTTTAAGGTAATGATGCAGGCCGATAGTGAATACCGCGCCCGCCCGGAACAAATTTCCGGCATTTACGCGCGCTCCACTACCGGGGCCATGGTGCCGCTTTCCGCCTTGGTTAAGCTGACGCCGTCTTTGGGGCCGGATATGGTGGAACGGTTTAACGTGTTCCAGGCCGCCAAAATTATTGCTAATCCGGCCAGCGGGTACAGCACCGGGGAAGCCATTAGCGCGTTGGAAGAAACCGCCAAAGAAGTATTGGACCCCAGCTTCACCTTGTCTTGGACGGGTACGACGTATCAGGAAAAAATTTCCGGTTCGTCTTCCACCTCTGCCTTGTTATTGGGTATGCTGGTGGTGTTCTTAATTTTGGCCGCCCAGTATGAAAAATGGAGCCTGCCGATTGCCGTATTGTTAGCCGTGCCGTTTGCGGTGTTCGGCGCGTTGGCGGGTACTTATATGCGCGGGCTTTCTAACGATATTTACTTCCAAATTGCGTTGGTGGCCCTGGTAGGGTTGGCCGCTAAAAACGCTATTTTGATTGTAGAGTTCGCGGTCTTGTTGAAAGAGCAGGGCTTGCCTGCCGCCAAAGCGGCTGTGCAAGCGGCGCGCTTGCGTTTCCGCCCGATTATTATGACGTCTTTGGCGTTCATTTTGGGTTGTGTGCCGCTCGCTATCAGCACCGGGGCCGGTGCGGCCAGCCGCCACTCTATCGGTACGGCTGTGGTGTTCGGTATGTTAGCCGCCACGTTAATTGCGCCGCTGTTTATCCCATTGTTCTTCGTGCTGTTAGGCGGGCGCAGTGCTTCCCGTACGGATGCCGGCGTGACTACACCGCAGGATGATTTATCCTTGCCGGAAGAAAAAACGGCGCAAGAGGAGGAAAAACATGAAATTTAATCAAATTTCTGCCTTGCTGGCGGCGTGTGTGCTGGCCGGCGGGTGCATGATGGGCCCCAATTACCGCAAACCGTTGGTGGATTTGCCGGAAGAAACCGCTTCCGCCGATTACAGCGTGTTTACCACGGTAAAATGGTGGGAAGCCTTTAATGACCCCATCTTAAACCAAATGGAAGAAGAAGCCTTGCAATATAACAAGGACCTTCGCCTTGCCATGGCCCGCGTGGACGAAGCCCGCGCCAATGTGGGTGTAGCGGTGGCAGACCAACTGCCCGGTTTAAGTGTGGCGGGTGAAACGGGCCGCTCCGGAAATGCGCGCGGCTCCGGGCAAACCCAAAGTACAGCCAACGCGGTGGTTTCTTTTGAACTGGATTTGTGGGGCAAATACCGCCGCTTGAGCGAAGCGGCCCGGGCCCAGTTGCTCGCCAGTGAGGCCAACCGCGATAACGTGCGTTTGGCGCTTACGGCCAATGTGGCGCGCGGCTATTTTTCCTTGCGTGCGTTGGATGAACAGCTGAATATTGCCACCCGCACGTTGCAAACCCGGCAGGAAAGCGTGCGCGTGTACCAAAGCCGTTATGAAAACGGCTACTGCACGGAAGTTGATTTGCGCCGCATTGAAGCCAGTATGGCCAGTGTGCAGGCCCAACAACAGGAATTGAAACTTTCCATAGAAAAAGCCGAAACGGCACTTACGGTGCTTTTGGGCCGTAGCCCCCGCGCCATGGTGCAAGACGGCGTGGAACGCGGGCAAAGTTTAGCCGCCATGACGTTAGTGCCGGACGTGCCGGAAGGGTTGCCTTCCGACTTATTGGCCCGCCGGCCGGATGTGCGCCAGGCGGAAGGGCAATTAATGGCGGCCAATGCCAATATCGGCGCGGCGCGGGCGGCGTATTTCCCGTCTATTCCGCTGACGGCCTCGGCCGGATATGCCAGCGCGGCGCTCAACCAGTTGTTTACGGGCGGCCAGCAAGGCGTATGGGCGCTTACCGCTAAAGTGACCGGGCCTATTTTTGCGGGCGGCAAAATCCGCTCCCAAAACAAGGCGGTAAAAGCCAAATATGTGCAAATGTTGGCTACGTATGAAAAAACCGTCCAAGGGGCTTTTAAGGAAGCGTTAGACGCAATTGCCGCCAATAAAATCAACCGGGATGTTTTTGATTCTTACCAACAGCAAACCCAGGCCATGCGCCGCAGTTATGACTTAACTAAAAAGCAGGAAGAAGCGGGCCTGATTGACGTGACGGATTTGCTGAACGTGGAAAGCACTTTGCTCTCTGCCGAAATGAGCGAATCTTCCGCCCGGCTGAGCGAGCTTAATTCCGTCGTCACCTTATGCCAGGCATTAGGCGGCGGGTGGAACCAAAACGACGGCTTTTCCGCCCAAGAAAAAACCAAATAAACTTGTTTTTAGTTTACCGGCCCGGGGTGTTTCAAACGCCCCGGGTTTTTTATTGCCTGGAGCGGGTGCGTTATTTGCTACAATACCAATATGCAGAGCCCTATTCTTTGCCCGCTGGACGGGCGCTACGCTTCCACTGTTAAGCCTTTGGCCCTTTGCATGGGCGAGGCGGCCCTAACGCGCGCCCGCGTGCGTGCGGAGTGCATTTGGTTGGAAGTTTTATCCGGGCTGAATTTGCCGGGTTTGGCGCCGCTTTCCGCGCCGGAAAAACAACAGTTGGCGCGTTTGGCGGAGCTGACGGAACAAGATTTGCAGACTATCCGCGCGTATGAGCAAACGGGGCGCAACGGCATTAAAGCCACCCGCCACGATGTAAAAGCCATAGAATATTTTTTGAAAGAAAAACTGGCGGCTACCCCATTGAAAAACCGCGCGGAGTGGCTCCACTTTGCGCTGACGAGCGAAGACATTAACAGCGCCGCTTACGCCGTTTTATTGGCGGACGGTCTGGAGCGGGTTTTACTGCCCGCGTTGGAAAATTTGCGCCGCCGGTTAGCGGCTTTGGCGCGGCGGGAAGCCGCGGCCCCCTTGTTGGCGCGTACGCACGGCCAAGCGGCCGTTCCCACTACGTTTGGTAAAGAAGTGCGCGTGTTTGAAAGCCGCCTTTCGGAACAGTTAAACCAATTAAAAAAACGGCAAATATCGTTTAAGTTCAGCGGAGCCGTGGGCAATTACAACGCCCACTATGCGGCCTTTAGCCAAATAAATTGGCCGCGCGTTTCCGCCCGGGTGGCCGCCGCCTTAAACCGCGGGCGCAAAATTAAATTGTATTTAAGCCCGCTTTCCACCCAAATAGACAACCGGGATTCTTATGCGGAACTGTTTGATAACCTGCGCCGGATTCACCTTATTTTACTGGGCCTGTGCCAGGATTTTTGGCGCTACATCAGCGACGGCCTTTTGCGGCAAAAAGCCGTAGCGGGTGAGGTGGGGTCGTCCACTATGCCGCAAAAAATTAATCCCATTCATTTTGAAAATGCCGAGGGTAATTTGCAGTTATCGGACGCGCTTTTTACGTTTTTTTCCGCCAAGTTGCCGCTTTCCCGCTTACAGCGGGATTTGTCCGATTCCACCGTTCTGCGCAATATGGGCGTGGCGTTCGGTTATGCGTTGGTGGCGTATACCTCTTTGGCGGAGGGGTTGGAAAGAGTATCTTTCAACCGGGCGTTGGCTAAAGCGCAGTTGGCCCGACACCCGGAAGTATTGGCGGAGGGCATCCAAACCATTTTGCGCGCGGCGGGGCAGGCAAAACCGTATGAGCAATTAAAAGCGCTTACCCGCGGGCGCACCATTACGCAGGAAGATTTGCAGGTATTTATAGAAAATTTACAAGTAGAACCCGTTATTAAAAATAAACTGCGGGCGCTTGACGTATTTAATTATACGGGGCTGGCCGCGCAACGGGCAAGGGGGAAATAAGCATGATAGATATTGTATGCGGCGGGCAAGCCGGAGATGAAGGAAAAGGGAAAATTTCGGCCTATTTATCGTATAAAGGCTCTTACGCCTATTGTGTGCGCGTGGGCGGCCCGAATGCCGGGCATACCGTGGTGCAAAATGGCACTTCTTACACGTTAAAAAATATACCGTCCGGTTTCTTAAATCCGGCCACCAAATTAGTGTTGGGGGCCGGGGCCTATACCAAAACGGAGTGGTTATTAAAAGAGTTGGAAGTGACCGGCACGGCGGAGCGGTTGATTATTGACCCGCATGCCGTGTTAATTACCGAGGAAGAAACCGCCCGGGAGCGGGGGGCCGCACACTTTATGAGCCATATTGGCAGTGTGGGCACCGGGCTGGGGCAGGCGGTGAAAGACCGCATTGAACGGCGCAGTGTAAAATTTGCCAAAGACGAACCGCTGTTAAAAGAGTTCATCCAAGACGTGCCGGAACTGCTCAACAAAGCCTTGGACCGCGGGGAAGACATCCTGCTGGAAGGCACCCAGGGGATTAAACTTTCTTTATTGCATGGGGAATATCCGTTCGTCACGTCGCGCGATACCACGGCCGCTACTTTTTTGGGTGAAGCCGGGTTAGGCCCCAAGAGCGTGCGGGATGTGTATGTAGTGTTTAAGCCCTACATCACCCGCGTGGGCCCCGGGCCGCTGGCGCATGAAATGACCGACGAAAAAGAGCTGGAAATTTACCATACCAAAGGGCACGAAATCGGCAGTGTTTCCAAGCGGTTGCGGCGTATCGGCGCGTTTGAAAAAACGTCCGCTTCCCGCGCGATTATGATTAACAACTGCACCAAAATTGCCATTACGCATATAGATATGTTTGCCGGGAATGACCGCGTGAAAAAGTACGAAGATTTCACCCCCCAGGCCAAGGCATTTTTGGAAGATTTGAAAGCGCTGTCCCGCGAGGTTTACCCGCACCCGGAAATTGCCCTTATTTCCACCGGGCCGGATATGGAAGATACTTTAGTGTTGTAAGGGATAAGGCCGGGGCCGCAAGCTCCGGCTTTTATTTTCGGCCGGGCGGGCGTTGAAAAATTTTCGCGCGAAAGTTATAATAAAAACAGCAGGGGTTTTAGGGGGAATTTTATGAAAAATATTGTGTTTGATTTGGGCGGCGTGCTGATTGATTGGAACCCGCGGTATTTATACCGTAAAATTTTTTCTTCCACGGAAGAAATGGATTGGTTCTTAAACCATATTTGCACGAGTGAATGGAACTCCCGGCAGGATGCGGGGCGGCCGTTTGCGGTAGGGCAGGCGGAATTAAAGGCCAAATATCCGCGTTATTCGGCCCAAATTGATGATTATTTTTTGCGGTGGGAAGAAATGTTGGGCGGGCTTATTAAAGGCTCGGTGGAAATCTTAAAAGAATTGTACGATAAAGGCTACCGCCTGTATGCGCTTTCCAACTGGTCGGCCGAAACACTGCCGCTGGCGCAAGAGCGGTATAATTTTTTCCCATTATTTAGCGGTATGGTTATTTCCGGGCAGGAAAAAACCATCAAGCCGGACCCCGGTTTGTATAAAATTTTACTCTCCCGCTACCAACTGGACCCGGCCGAAACTTTGTTTATAGACGACCATTCCGAAAACACCATCGCCGCCGCCAAACTGGGTATGAAAACGATAGATTTTGTTTCCCCGCTTCAGTTGCGCGAAGAACTGACCAAACGCGGCATTTTATAAAACCCGTACCCATAAAAAAGCCCCGGTTTTTGCCCGGGGCTTTTTGCGTAAGGTATGCGGCTAAACGGTTGGCGCTTTGGTAATGACGGTTTCCATAACGCGGTGGCGGCGGAATTTGCGCGGCGTCACGCATAGGCCGTCTGTTGTAATTTTATCTTCTTTTTGTATGGGGCGGCCTAACTTTTGCTCCGTCCATTTTTCTACGGAAATTTTAGCCAACTGCCCCGGCACCGGCATATTAAGCGCGCTGTAAACATCGGCCATATTGGCGGCGGCACTGGCAATTACGCCGTTGCCGAATGGGCGGATATAGGCGGTAAAAAAATCGTATTCGTCTTCAATTTCGCCCACCATTTCTTCAAAAATATCTTCCAGGGTAAGAATCCCGGTAATTTGGTTTTTATCTGTCACCAAACAAATATGTTGGTGGGTTTTAATCAGTTTTTCAAGCGCGGTGGAAATAAGCGTATCGGCCGATAAGCTGATGATGGGCCGCACAATGGAACGCGCACTGGTGGGTTGCCCGGCGGAGACTTTGGTGGCTTGGAAAATATCCTTAAAATTAAGATACCCGATAATGCTTTGCACGTTATTGGGGTCTTCGCACACGGGGAAGCGGGTGTGCATATCCATGTGTGCTTTTATGTAAGTATCGGCAATAGAATCATTGGCATATAAAATGTATACTTGTTCCAAAGGTACTTGTATTTCGCGTATACTGCGTATGCAAAACAGCGCGCTGGACATTACTATTTTTTCTTCCGCCTTGCCGAACAAGCGCGAGGACGAGGCAATAGCTACCGCGGTGCGTAAATCGGCAATGGCCGCTTTTTGGGCTTCGCGCGGGTCTTGTTCTTGTTGGAAAGATTTTTTCGTAAAAAATTTTACAATCGCTTCCATAATGCGCACAATGGGGAACAACACCGCATACATCACGCGCATGGCGGGGGAAAGCTGAAGCACCACCCATTCTTTATTTTTAATGGCAAAGGTTTTGGGGGTCAGCTCCGCAAACACAATGGTAATAAAACTAAGCGGCAACACGACAAACGCCATGGATAATACGTCCGCCAGGCGTTTGGGCAGGGCGAACCACTCCTGCAATTTGGGGGCGAAGGCGTCGTCCGCACTGGCCCCGCCGCAGGCCGCCGCAATCGCGCCCACCAGCGTAATGCCGATTTGCACCACGGCCAAACTGCCCTCCATGTGGTCTTTCATAAACAGGGCGGAATCGGCCCCGGCTTTTTTTTCTTGCGCTAAAATGGAAAGTTTCGTGCGTGAAACGGACGCTAACGCCATTTCATACGCGGCTAACAGCGCGTTTAAGGCTAACATTAAAAGAATAATCAATATCGTCATACTTATAGTCTAGCAAAAAGGGTTTTGCTGTACAAAATAACCTCTTAACCCGGTTGACCGGCGGCGCAGATAAATTATACAGTATATACTACACCCCCCGGGGGGTATTAACTATGGAACAAAAGCAAACATTTTTTATTACAGGTATGACGTGCGCCGCCTGTGCCGCCCATGTGGAGCAGGCGGCCCTGGGCGTGCCGGGCGTAAAAACGGCGGCAGTGAATTTACTTCAGAACAAGTTGGCGGTGACGGTGACGGAGGATTTTAACGCGCAAGCCTTACACCACGCCATAGCGGCCGCCGGATACGGCGTAGCGGCCCCGGCCAAGCGGGCGGTCGCGCGGGAAGAAATTTCCCTTAAAAAGCGTTTTTGGCTCAGCGTGGCTTTTTTACTGCCGCTTTTGTATGTTTCTATGGGCCCCATGTGGGGCATAGTTCCCGCCCAAGTGGTGCAGAACCCGGCTGTTTTTGCCGGGGTGCAGTTTATGCTTGCGCTCCCGGTGTTGTGGCTCAACCGCGCTTTTTTTACGCGCGGGGGAAAACTGTTGGTAGCGGGCGCGCCCAATATGGATAGTTTGGTGGCTTTGGGCTCCGGCGCGGCGTTTATATCCGGCGTATGGACGTTGGTGCAAATTTTGCAAAGGGGGCAATCTTTACAAGCGTTATATTTTGAATCTTCCGCCATGATTTTAACGCTGGTCACCCTGGGTAAATGGTTGGAAGCGCGCGCCAAAGGCAAAACAACGGCGGCGGTGGCGGCGTTGGTGTCCCTCGTGCCACAAGAAGCCATGCGGCTTGAAAACGGTAAGGAAGTGCGCATCCCGGCGGAACAGGTGCGCCCGGAGGACAGGCTAGTGGTGCGCGCCGGAAGCCGCATAGCGGCGGACGGAGTGGTAGTCAGCGGTTCGGGCGCGGTGGACGAGTCCGCCTTGACCGGGGAAAGCGTGCCTGTGGAAAAAGCACCCGGGGCGCGGGTGGCGGCGGGCACGGTCAATACCGCGGGTTATTTTGAAATGCGCGCCTTGCATACCGGGGCCGATACCGCGTTAGCCGCCATTATTAAACTGGTGGAAGATGCCAACACTTCCAAAGCGCCCATTGCCCGCCTGGCCGATAAAGTAAGTGCGGTTTTTGTGCCGGTGGTATTGGGGTTGGCCCTTTGCACGTTGGCCGGGTGGTTGGTGGCCGGAGCCTCGTTTGAGGTGGCTTTACAGCGTTTTATTGCGGTACTGGTGATTGCGTGCCCCTGTGCGTTGGGGTTGGCTACTCCAACGGCTATTATGGTGGGTACGGGCGTGGGGGCGCGGCGCGGCATTTTAATCAAATCGGCGGCGGCGTTGGAGCGCGCCGGGCGGGTTTCCTGCGTGGTGTTTGATAAAACCGGCACATTGACGGAAAACACCCCGCAAGTGACGGACGTTGCCTTGGCCCCCGGGGAAAAGCCCGGCCGTTTTTGGCAGGCGTGCGCCAGTGTGGAAAGCCCCTCCCAACATCCGTTTGCGCAAGCGGTGGTGAGTGCGGCGGCCCGGCAAGGGGAAAAGCCTGCCCCGGTGGAACAGTTTGAAATTATCCCCGGCGGCGGAGTGCGTGCCCGGCAGAACGGCCGTTGGATTTTTGGCGCGAGTGAGGCGTTTGCGGCCCGGCAGGCAACATTACCCCCGGCGCTCAAAACACAGGCCGACACTTGGGCCGGGCAAGGCAAAACGCCTTTTTGGATAGGGGAAGAAACGCGCATTTTGGGCGTGCTTGCCTTATCCGCCCCGTTGCGCCCGTCTGCCCGGGAAGCCGTGCAAATTTTGCAACAAATGGGCCTGAAAGTCTGTTTGCTGACGGGGGATAACGCGCGCACGGCACACGCGGTGGCCCAACAAGCCGCCATTCAAACGGTTTATGCCGGGGTTCTTCCGCAAGGCAAGGAAGAAATCCTGCGCCGCTTGCAACACCAAGGGGAAACGGTGGCTATGGTGGGGGACGGCATTAATGATGCCCCGGCCCTGGCGCGGGCCGATGTAGGTTTAGCGGTGGCGGCCGGAACGGACGTTGCGTTGGAATCGGCCGATATTGTACTGGTGCGCGGGGATTTGCGCACCGTGCCCGCCGCGTTGCAATTAAGCCGGGCGGTACTAGGCAATATCCGGCAAAATTTGTTTTGGGCATTTTTTTATAACGTGCTGGGTATTCCGTTGGCCGCCGGGGTGTTTTACCCGTTGTGCGGTTGGCAGTTAAACCCCATGTTTGCGGCGGCGGCCATGAGTGCCAGCTCCGTATTTGTGCTTTCAAACGCGTTGCGTTTGCGGTTTTTTAAGCCGGTTTTTTATCCGGCGGGAGAAAAAAATATGCAGAAAATAATGAAAGTAGACGGTATGATGTGTATGCACTGCGCCGGGCGGGTGGAAAACGCCCTGACGGCTTTAGACGGTGTGAAAGCGGTTAAAGTGAATTTATCCGCCCAGCAAGTGACTATTACCCTCGTGCGCGAAGTGCCGGATGACGCCTTAAAAGAGGCGGTGGAAAAAGCCGGCTACCGCGTGGAAGAAATTGCATAAGGAGCCTGTATGCAAGCGGACCCTAAAAAAATTACGCGTTTATTAAAAACCGCCCGCGGGCAGGTGGACGGCGTATTAAAAATGGTGGAAGAAAACCGCTACTGCGTGGATATTGTCAACCAACTGTTAGCGGCCGAGGCGGTTTTGCGCCGCGCCCATTGTGAGGTTTTGCGCGCGCATTTGGCGCATTGTGTGGCAGATTCTATCGGCCCGGCCGGGCAAGAAAAAACGGCCGAAATGATGGATATAATTGATAAAATATCCAAATAAGGGGTATTTTTTACTAAGGATTTGACTATGCAAAATTACGGTTTTATCAAGGTAGCGGCGGCTATACCCGCCTTAAAAGTAGCCGCCTGTGCGTATAACGCGCAAGAAATGGAAAAATTAATCCGCCAGGCGGCCGGGGCCGGGGTGCGGGTGGTGGTATTCCCGGAGTTAAGTTTAACGGGATACACTTGCGGAGATTTGTTTTTACAGCCGGCATTAATCCGGGCGGCGGAAGCGGCATTGGCGGATTTGCTCCAACGCACCGCCGCGGAAGATGTTGTTTTTATTGTCGGGTGCCCGGTGGCCGCGGGCAGTGCGCTTCTCAACGCGGCTGTGGTTTGCTACCAAGGGAAAATCTGCGGCGTAGTGCCCAAAACCTGCTTGCCGAATTACAAAGAATTTTACGAAAAACGCTGGTTTGTATCAGCCGAGGATTGGCAAGGCGGCGAGGTCACTTTGTGCGGGCAGTGCGTGCGCGCAGGGGCAGATTTGTTGTTCCGGGCGTCCGGTGCCGTGTTTGGGGTGGAAGTGTGCGAGGATTTATGGTCTTGCATTCCGCCCAGTTCGCAAGCCGCGTTGCAAGGGGCGGAAATTATTTTCAACCTGTCCGCGTCCGATTCTTTAGCCGGTAAAAGCCGTTATTTGCGCAGTTTGGTGGCCCAGCAATCGGCCCGCGGTTTGTGCGCGTATGTATACACCTCCGGCGGGTTTGGGGAGTCGTCCACCGATTTAACCTTTGGCGGCAACGCCCTTATTTACGAGGACGGCGCCTTTCTGGCCGAGGCCCGGCGTTATAGCTTGGAGCCCCAATTAATTGTCAGTGAAATAGATGTGGAAGCGTTGCGCACGGAGCGCCGCGCGAACACTACTTTCGCTACGGATTCCGCCCACGCCACCCTAGAGCCGTATGAGGTGGTGGATTGCGGGCAAGCTCCGGCGGCGGGGGTCGCGCTGACGCGCCCGGTTTCCCGCACGCCGTTTATTGCGCAAGGGGCACAGCTGGACGAAAACTGCCAAGAAGTGTTGGAAATCCAATCTTTAGGGTTAGCCAAACGCCTGGCCCATACCGGGGCCAAAAAGGCGGTAATCGGGGTGTCCGGCGGGTTGGACTCCACCCTGGCACTGTTGGTTTGCGTGCGCGCTTTTGATAAATTGGGCCTTTCCCGCAGTGGCATTATCGGGGTGACTATGCCCGGCTTCGGCACCACGGGCCGCACCTACCAAAATGCGTTGGCCCTTATGAACGCATTAAAAATAACCGTGCGGGAAATTTCCATTAAAGAAGCGTGCTTGCAACATTTTAAGGATATTTCCCACCCGGCGGACACGCACGACATCACTTACGAAAACGCCCAAGCGCGTGAGCGCACCCAAGTATTAATGGATGTGGCCAACCAGACCGGCGGCCTGGTGATTGGCACCGGGGATTTATCGGAGTTGGCCCTGGGGTGGGCTACCTATAACGGGGACCAGATGTCTATGTACGGGGTAAATGCCAGCGTGCCGAAAACACTGGTCAAGCATTTGGTAAAATGGGTAGCCGCGCAGGAAGAAGAAAGCGTGCGCAAACTGCTTTTAGATATTGCCGATACGCCTATCAGCCCGGAGTTGTTGCCCGCGGACAGCGCAGGTAAAATTTCCCAAAAGACGGAAGATTTAGTCGGCCCGTATGAACTGCATGATTTTTATTTGTACCACTTCTTGCGGCGCGGGTTTAGCCCGGCTAAAATTTATTTTTTGGCCTGCTATGCGTTCCGGGGGGAGTATGCGCCGGAGGTTATTAAAAAATGGCTGGTCACTTTTATCCGGCGCTTTTTTGCCCAGCAGTTTAAGCGCTCCTGTATACCGGACGGCCCGAAAGTGGGCTCGGTATCCCTTTCCCCGCGCGGGGATTGGCGTATGCCCAGTGATGCGTGCAGCCAAGTATGGCTGCAAGAGGCAGAAAACTTATAATACCCCAAAGGCCGCTTCAAAAGCGGCCTTTTTTATGGTATTTTGAAAAACCCCGGGGCCTTATAAAAAGCTCCGGGGTTGATTGCGTTTTTGGCGGTTAGTCTTTTAAGAAACTCTTGCCGTATTTCAGCGGCTCCAAACCAAAGAAGTCCGCCGCCGTTTGGCCCAGGTCCGCATACGTGTCGCGCCCGCCCAAAAAAGCGGGTTTTACCTGCGGGCCGAACATAATTACAGGCACATGTTCGCGGGTGTGGTCGGTCCCTTTATAAGTCGGGTCGCAACCGTGGTCGGCCGTAATAAATACAATATCGTTGGGCCCCAACAGCGCGGCCAGTTCCGGCAGGCGGGTGTCAAAGTATTCCAGCCCGGTGGCGTAGCCTTCCACGTCGCGGCGGTGGCCCCACGCCATATCAAAATCCACAAAGTTGGTAAAAATCAAACTGCCGGGCGCGGCATTTTTTACTTCTGCCAACGTGGTGTCCCACAGTTCGGTGAGCCCGCTTGCTTTTACCGCGCGCGTAATGCCTTGTTTAGCAAAAATGTCCGAAATTTTACCCACGGAAATAACCTGCCCGCCCGCATTTTTGATGGCATCTAACAGCGTGGGCATAGGCGGCGTGACGGAATAGTCGTGCCGGTTTTTGGTGCGCTTAAATTCGCCCGGTTTTTCGCCTTCAAACGGGCGCGCAATCACGCGGGCGATATTGTAAGGCTTTACATATTTGAAAGCAATTTCGCACACTTTGTATAAGCGGTCCAACCCAAAATGTTTTTCGTGCGCGGCAATTTGAAAAACGCTGTCGGCGGAGGTGTAGCAAATCGGTTTCCCGGTTTTGATGTGTTCTTCGCCCAGTTCATCTATAATGGCGGTGCCGGAGGCGGCTTTGTCGCCCAGAATACCGGGCAGGCCGGCTTCTTTGCAAATTTTTTCTATCAGTTCCGGCGGGAAAGAGGGATAGTCCGGCTTGAAATAGCCCCAGTCAAACTGAACGGGACAGCCTGCCATTTCCCAATGGCCGGAGGAGGTGTCTTTGCCGTGGCTGATTTCCCGCATGAAACCGTATTTGGACGGTAAACTCACGAGTGCCGGCCCTTGCGCTCCGGCGGTGGGTGCTTTGCCGGTGGACGCTTCGGCCGCTTTGAATAACCCGAGCGCGGCTAAATTGGGCAAATTTAAGTGCCCGCGCGCGGCGGCAATATGGCCCAGCGTGTTGGCCCCTTGGTCGTCAAACTTGGCGGCATCTTCCGCCCCGCCGATACCAAAGGAATCCATCATTAAAATAACGGCTTTACCTTGTTTGTTCATGCAACGCCTCCCAATGATAAAAGTTTCCTTTATTATAGCTTTATTTGCGGGCAAAAACATCTAATATATATTGCCTTTTGAAAGGGACGTGTTATTAATGATATGATTTGAAAAAGGGGGCTGACTATGAATAAAGCTTACGAAAATATGCGTAATTTTTGGTTAGATGTAAAAAATTTGGAAAACCGCAAAGGCATTATGGAACTGGGCGCGGATAAAATTTCCGTAGCCGGGGTGGAAATGCCGGTGCCGGACGGAAACCAAACCAAATATTTGTTGGTGGCTACCAACTCGCTGGGGGATTGCAGTTTATATTTTGAAAATAACAGCAAAAGCGGTTTGGGCGGAATGATTGGCGGCCACGGGGACGAAAAAATGCAAACCGTTGCCGCGCACATGTTGGCGCACGCCAGCAAATTAACCGCGCAGATGAGTGCAGACGAAAAATTGCCTGTTCCGGCGGCGGGGTGCGTGCGGTTGTTTGCCGTAGCCAAAAATAAAATTTTTCACATAGAATTGCCGGAAGCGGAGGCGCGCAACGCGCAAAATCCGTTCTATCCTATGTTTGCCTATTCCCAACAGTTGATTGGCTCTTTCCGCGCGCAGGCACAGGAACATCCCGCCCATTGTTAGGAGGTTTTTTATGAAGCCGGAAAAATGGCGTGAATTTAAGCGGCGCTACCCGTGGCTCGGCGGGGCGGCGGTAGCGGTATTGTGCCTGCTGTTTTTGGTGGCGGCGGGTGCGTTTTATATGGCCAATTTGCACGCAGTTTTGAAAAAAGAAATCCGCGCCGGCCTGGTGGAAGTGGCCCGGCAAGGGGTCAAAATCCTGCAAACGCAAATAGCGGGGGACGAAAACTCGCTTAAATCCATGGCTACGGCTATTGCGGGGTACCGCACGCTGGACGAAAAACGTATTTTGCGCCTGGTGCAAGAAGAAGCCGCCAATAACTCTTTTAAGCGTTTGGCGTTTGTGCGCCCCAACGGCATAGCCGTTATGAGTGACGAGCGCATTATGGATATTTCGCAAGAAGATACGTTTAAGGCTTCCATGCAGGGGCAAAAAGCGCTTTCTAACCGGTTTCAAGACGCGGCCGACGGCAAAGATATTATCGTGCAAACGGTGCCGATTTTCAAAAAAGGCAAAGTAGTGGCGGTGTTGGCGGCGGCGCGCACTTTGGCGGAATATGCGCAAATGCTGTCCGTTTCCACCTTTGGCGGCATGGGGTACAATGTAATTGTGCGCGCCAATGGGGATAGAGTGATTAACTCCACCAACCAAACGGCCGTGCAATCGTTAGAAAATATTTTTGAAAACTCCACCGATATTTTTTGGAGCAAAGGCACCCGGCCGGAACAAGTCCGCGCGGATATGCAGGCGGGAAAAACCTTTGTGGTGGCGGTTTCCACCCGGCAGGGCGGGCCGCTTTATGCCAGTTTCGCCCCGGTGGGGATTAACGATTGGTATATGGTTTCTTTAGTACCGGCGCGTTTTGTCCACGCCACGGCGGCCCGGCTTTTGCGGCTGACGCTGGCTTATGGGGTGTTTGGGCTTATTTTGGTGGCCGCGTTGTTTTATTACGGCGTGCGTATGCGCCAATCCGGCCGTGAAGCCCTGGACCGTGTGGCCCACCGGGACCCGATTACAGGCTTTGATAATTGGGCCAAAAAATCGGCCCGGGCGCAGGAGCTTTTACAAAACAACCCCGCCCAGGCGTATGCGATGGTAAGTTTGGATGTGGACCGTTTCCAGGTAATTACGCATTTGTACGGGGTGCAGGCGGGGGATGATTTATTGCGCAGAATTGCGCGCGTTTTGGATAGCCGTTTGCAGGAGGGGGAGGAGTTTTCCCGCGTGGATGCGGACCGTTTCCAACTGTTGCTTAAATATACGGATGACGGCCAAATGCGCAACCGCTTACAGCTGATGAGCGAAGAAATTACCGCCTTGCCCCCGGGCCAAAAAGAGCCGTACAGCGTCATGCTTTCCTTTGGCGTGTATGTGATAGCGGACAGAGCCTTGCCGCTGGCGGAAATGCTCAACCGTTCTTTAATGGCGTGCTACACGGTAAAAAACAGCGTGGAAGTGGTGGCCTTTTTTACAGAGGCCATGTTAGACCAAATCAATTTTGAAAAAAAGTTGGAAGACGGCATGGCGCGCGCCTTCAAACAAGGGGAATTGGTGGCGCGTTTCCTGCCGGTAAAAGATTTGCAAACCGGCAAAATCGTCCGCGCTTGCGCGCGCGTATTTTGGAATCACCCGGAATACGGCGTGTTGCCCGGCTATGCGTTCCGCGCTATTTTTGAGCGTACGGGGGTGGCGCGGCAGGTGGATAAATTCCTGTTGGAAGAATCGTTTAAGCTGTTGGCAAAAACGGCGGATATAGAGGCGGTTTCCGTGGTTCTTTCCCCCTTGCACGCGTACAATCCGTATTATGCGGCGGAATTGAAAAAAACGGCCCAAAAATATCACGTTGCGCCCGGGCGGCTGGAGTTGGATATGGCGTTGGAAATCCCGGGGCATAAGCCGCATTTTTTTATCAGCCTGGCCCAAACCTTAAAAAAGGAAGGCTTTTTGGTGGGAGTTCACCGCTTTGGGGAAGGCACCGGCATATTTGAGTTTCTCTCCCGCGTGCGGACCGATTGGCTGAAAGTGTGGTTCGGCTCCGCCGCCGCAGGCCACGGGTACGAGCGGGAAAGCCGGCTGTTGGCCTCCCTGCCGCAGTTGGCGCAAACTTTGCAAACGGAAATAGAAATGGACGGCGTGCAAACGCAAGAACAAGCACAGCGCCTACAAAAGGCCGGGTTTAAGTTTATTTCCGGCCCGGTAAACGGCCCGGCATTATCGGCCGAAGAATTATTGGCTTTACTGGCTAAAGAATAAAAATGCACACGGGGGACAAACCAAAAGTTTGTCCCCCGTGTGCGATTAAACCGTTCCGCGTGCCTATTAGATAATAATCAGGCGGATAGCCATAATTACCAGTATCAGCCCCGCAATAAATTCAAAGCGTTTGCTGGTAATCATTTGCGTATTTTTGCTACCCAAGTGGAACCCCAATAACGTAAATCCGAAAGAAATGGCCATTAAAATTAAAATTTGCGGGAACCACCCCTTTTGCATGGTATCCAAGGCAAAACCCACCAAAAACGAATTCATGCCAATCAGGGCGGATACTTTTACCAATTTGCGGTTGTTTTCGGTATCCAAATCCGTAAAACTGGGGGATTTTTCAATAGATTCCAACATAAATTTAATGCCTAGCAGTAAAACAAAGGCAAAAGCCACCCAGTTTTGCGCCAGATAGATAAAGTCATTAAAAAAGAGGGTGCTTAACAAGTAGCCAAACCCAAATAACAGCGCGTTAAACGCCGTAAAAAAGAGGGCTACTTTAATGGAAAACACATTTTTGTTTTCCGGTTTCATCTTCATAGCGGACATATTGGCCGACACCATATTGTCCACGCAAATACACAAAAAAATAATTGTCACGGCGATAATGCCCATGCTACGCTCCTTACTACTGTATTAACTGCCAAATTCTACCAAATGCCCAGCCCGCCCAGCAAGAGTTTTGTTCCAATCCCCGCTAAAGCAACGCCTCCCAGCGCTTCCATTATTTTACCAAACCGCCGCCCCAACTGCGCCCCCAGCCAAAACCCGGTGCAACTGGTGCCGAATACACAAACGCTCAGCGTAAGAATCGTCAGCCAGAACGGCGCGTCAGTTAAAGATAGCGCCACGCCCACAAGCAGGGCGTCCAAACTGGTGGCCACGGCCAGCGCCAAAATGGTTTTAGCGGTATTCAAACGGCACAGGGCGGAGGCTTCTTCGTCGTCTTTCTTTCCAAAAGCGCCGCACACCATGCGCACCCCGATAAATACCAGTACGGCAAACGCTATCCAGTGGTCAAAGCGGTCTATCCACCGCCCAAGCTGTTCCCCGCAGAACCACCCCGCGGCAAACATCACAAAATGCGCCGCCGCAAAGGCCGCGCTTACGCCCCATACCGTGCGGGCGCGCAGGCGGCAGTGTTCGGCACAGCCTGCCGCAATCGTGACGGCAAAATTATCCATAGATAAGCTCAACGCTACTAACAGGCCGGATAATATTAGCATATACATTATCATAACATTTTTTATAAGATAGAATGATATAGGAACCAACGCTATGGAAACATTAAAAGAACTGTATAAAATTGGCATGGGGCCCTCCAGCAGCCACACCATGGGCCCCCGCAAAGCGGCGGATGCGTTTAATAAACAATATCCCGAAGCCAGCGCGTTTCGGGCCGTCTTGTACGGCTCTTTGGCGGCTACCGGCAAAGGCCACCTGACCGATTTTACCATTAAAGAAGCCTTTGACCCCAAACCCGTAGAAATTGTATGGGAAGAAAAAACCTTTTTGCCCCGCCACCCCAACGCTCTGCGCCTGCAAGCGTTGGACCAAGCCAACCATATTATAGCGGAACATTTGGTATATAGCGTAGGCGGCGGAGCCATCCGCGACGATAAAGACTTCAACCACCCGCCCAAAAGCGTTTATCCGCATAAATCCATGGCGGAAATTTTGGATTATACCGCCGATAAAGGCATGCTCCTGTGGGAATATGTGGAAGAATTTGAAGGGCCGGACATTTGGGATTATTTGGCCCAAATTTGGCAGACCATGCAAAACACCATGCAAAGCGGCCTAGCCAAGCGCGGCGTGTTGCCGGGCTCGCTCAATTTGGAGCGCAAAGCCCGCCGCTATTTATATAAGGCGGAAAATTCCCCGCAATACCTGCGCCGGATGAACAATCTGTTTGCGTATGCGCTGGCCTGTTCCGAAGAAAACGCCGCCGGCGGGCAAGTGGTCACGGCGCCTACCTGCGGTTCCTGCGGGGTGCTGCCGGCTGTGTTGCGGTTGATTAAAGAAATTTGCGCCTTTGAAGACATCACCATTTTGCACGCGTTGGCCACGGCCAGTTTGTTTGGCAATATGGCTAAAATGAACGCCTCTATTTCCGGCGCGGAAGTGGGGTGCCAGGGGGAAATTGGCGTGGCCTGTGCCATGGCCGCCGCCGCCACCTGCCAGTTGGAGGGGGGCGACAACCAACGTATCGCCTACGCCGCCGAAATGGGCCTGGAACACCATTTGGGCCTGACGTGTGACCCGGTGGACGGATTGGTGCAAATCCCTTGTATAGAGCGCAACGCGCTGGCGGCTTCCCGCGCGCTGGATTGTGCCACTTATGCGCTGATGTCGGACGGACACCACCGCGTTTCTTACGACGACGTTTTGGCTACCATGATGCAAACCGGGCACGATATGAAAACCGAATACCGCGAAACGGCGCATGGGGGGCTGGCTCGTTTTTTCAAAAAAAAGTATTATACTTTGAAAGAGAAGGCTATTAGGCACCCCAAAGAGGGTGATAAGTAGCCGGGGGGTAAAATGAAAGTATTGGATGCTATTTTTAAGCGGCGCAGTGTGCGCCATTATACCAACCAAGCTATCCGCCCGGAGGATATTACCCGGTTGTTGCAGGCGGCTATGGCCGCGCCTACCGCGCGTAATTGCCAAGAGTGGGAGTTTGTAGTGGTGCGGGATAAAGCCATGTTCAAAAAAATAATGGCGGTACATCCGTATTCCAAAATGTTGGCGGAAGCGGATTGTGCGATTGTGGTTTGCGGCAATACAAAGCGCGAAATGGCCCCCGGTTATTGGCAGGCCGATTGCGGTGCCGCTACCCAAAATATATTGCTGGCCGCCACCGCATTGGGCATTGGCAGTGTGTGGTTGGGGGTGTACCCTAACGCAGAACGCATGGAAGCGGTTTCCCGGTTGTTAAATCTGCCGGAGTATGTAAAGCCGCTTAATATAATCTCGCTGGGAATGCCGGCCGAAAAATTGGCGGAAGTGAACCGTTTTGACCCGGCAAAAATACATTACGAATTATGGTAAAAGCTAACTTGAATAAACAACTTATCGTATGCACTTTATTGGGTTGCGCGGCCGCTTTCGGCGTGCAACCTGCCCAGGCGGCAGATGTGCAAGACCTGGCCCGGGCCGAAGAAGCCCGCTATGCATCGGTGGATGCCTGTTATTTGGCCCCGGAAGCCGTGGATGTAAAAGCATTTCGCGCGGCGTACAGAGATGTGGAAGATAAGCAGGAATGGCTGACGCTGGTGGATACAAAATATTCCTTGCCTGCTAAATACAAACCGCACGATTTAACCGGCTCCGGCCGTATTTTACTGCGCGAAGAAGCCATGGCCCAAATGGAAAAAATGCAAGAGGCCGCCCGCAAAGACGGCGTCATCCTGCGGCCTATTTCCACCTACCGCTCTTATGAATATCAGGCGGGGCTGCTGCGCCGGACCAAAAATCCGTCCTATGTGGCGGCTCCGGGCCACTCCCAACACCAATTAGGCACCGCCATTGATTTTAACACCGTGGACCCGGCGGACGAAAATATCCCCGCGTTAAAATGGTTGCGTAAACACGCCGGAGAATACGGATTCAGCTTGTCTTTCCCCAAAGGGCAGGAAGCGGAAACCGGATACCCGTATGAGGCGTGGCATTACCGCTACATTACCAAAGAGGGGGTTTATCTGCAAGATACCTTTTTTGGCGGTAGCCAACACAAAATGTTGCGGTTTTTACAAATGTGCTTGTGGCCGGCGGAAGAGCGGGTGCTGGCACAAAACCAAGTGCGCCAAAGCCTGCGCCATTTGCCCGCCCCGCAAACGGCGGCGCCTACTAAATAGTGGGGCAACGCCCGGCGGTGTTTGCATGGCGCGCCCTTGCGGAACGCGCGCCCGGTGGAATTGGTGCGTTTTGGGCGTGCCCGGTGGGGGGTGCGTGAGCGCTTGGAATTGCGTGCCCCGGCCGGATTTTTGTGCCCGGCGGCAGATTTTATAAGGGGTTGTTTGTTGGTTCGGCCGGGTTTGCAAAAGCGCGGCGGAAAGTTTTTTGGCAGAAACGCCCGAAAATTAGTATAATAACTATACTGGATTTATGGTGGATGTAGCTCAGCTGGTTAGAGCGCCGGTCTGTGGAACCGGAGGTCGCGGGTTCAAATCTCGTCATCCACCCCATATATTTTTCCCGTCGAACTCTCGGCGGGAATTTTTAATTGTATTTTGGCGCATTTATCCCCGACTCTCGTCGGGGATTTTTTGTTTATCAGTTGCTAATACAGAAAAGATAGATTCTTGGTGCAACTCCAAAAGATAGAAAAAAAGGCTATTTTAGGCTTTTTGTATCTTTTTGCCCCAAAATTTAACTTTCAAAATTTAATTTTTACTGACACATTATTCAAACATATATTAAAATATGCTCAAATATATTGTATAAAGGATAAACGTATGGACTTATCTAAATTAACAAATGCAGAAATTACCTCATTATATGGCGAAATAATTAAAGAACTTAAAAATCGCAATATTATACGCACCAAAAATATATGTGGGGATTTAGGGGAATTTTTAGTAATTAATTATTACAATACCCATGCTAATCTCCCCAAGCTGCAAGAAGCTCCTATAGGAACAAAAAACATTGATGCCATAAGTAGAGAAGGAGAACGATATTCTATTAAAGCCACCACTACAAACACAACAGGCGTATTTTATGGAATAGAGGATAGATTACAAAAAAAATTTGAGTATGTTATTATCTGTCAACTGGATGAATCTTATTCACTAAAAGCAATATATGAATTATCGTGGGAGAAATTTTTTCAGTTAAAACATTGGCATAGTCGGATGAAAGCATGGAATATTGTTATTTCCAAAAAGGTAATTGAGAACTCTACCGTAATCTATTCTTCTATAATCTAATCATATCTTATCAATCCGTACCAACTGGCTCACCCGCGCGGGGCTCATACCCAGTGCGGCAGCACATTCCTTCTGGCTCAAGTTATTGACACGCATATATTCACGTATCTGCAAAGCAAGGGCTTTGTAGTAGGTAGCCTTATCAGCTTTTAAGTGTTGGATTTCTTTGTAAGCTTGGCGTTCTTTTTTCGGTATGCCACCCGGGTGCGGTTTCACAGCGGCGCGGAAACCAAATTGCACCCCGTTTTTCAAGCTTACCTCAATATAACTTTCTTCGTATTCGTAAGTAATCCTAGATACAATTTTCATCAATTCTTCGGTTTGTTTATCTATATCCAATTGATTAAAGTCGTTTTTATTTAATAACCCGCGTTCCATTAAGCGCCTAAATACGGCTTCGTTAAATTCCACCTGCCGGACGGTTTTGGTCGGACAAGCAGAATATCCCTCTTTTACACATTTATGGCATACATAGTAAAAGTGCTTCCGGCCCTTCTTTTTAGCATAGGTAGGAACCATTTTACTGCCGCATTCTTTGCAATATAACATTCCATTGAGTACGCCCTCTATCCGTTTGCGCACATAGCCACGGGCAGTATATTTCTCTGCCAATAATTTCTGCACGGCATTAAATATTTTTTCCGTTACTAACCCCTCGTGTTCCCCTTCATACATTGTCCCTTTATAGAGCACTTTGCCGATATAAACAGGGTTATGCACAATACGATATAAATACGCACGAGATATAGGCCTAGCGGTACGAATTACCCCATTTTTGTATTTCTTTTCCGGCAGACCGATTCCTTTAGCTTGAAGGATGTTCATCACATAGGCCAAGTTCTCTTCGCGCAATAAACATTCAAAAATAAACCGTACCTGCTCAGCTTGTATATCGTCCGGAACTAATACATGCCGCTCTTTGTCTAACTTATAACCAAATGGGATGGTTCCGCCAATAAATTTTCCTTTCATTCGGGAGGCGGCCATTTTATCACGCGTGCGTTCTCCAATAATTTCACGTTCAAACTGGGCAAAGGACAATAGAATATTCAGAGTCAGACGCCCCATAGAAGTCTTGGTATTAAAGTTTTGCGTAACAGATACAAATGACACCTCGTACTTATCAAAAAACTCTAAGAGTTGGGAAAAATCTAACAAAGAGCGCGACAAGCGATCCACCTTATACACGACCACGCAATGTATCTTACCGGCCCGGATATCATCTAATAAATGTTGCAAACCCGGTCTATCAGTATTCGCGCCCGTAAAACCGCCGTCGTCATAATGTTCCTCAGCAGAAATCCACCCCTCCCCGCGTTGACTGGAGATATAAGCTAAACAAGCCTCGCGCTGTGCGTCCAGGGAATTGAAATCTTGTTCCAACCCCTCACTAGTGGATTTGCGGGTATAGACGGCACAGCGCATAGGCTTCATAATTTCGTTCATAATCCGAAGAAATAATACCCGCTAATATGCTGGCCTGTAATAGCCACGGCTACACCAGATAGAGTTTTATAATACTTGCTCTCGTATTCAAAACCTACTTCGAGGACTTTTACAGACAGACGTTTTCCCTTGTAATCTTTCTCCAAAACACTGCCGGGAAGTGGCAAGCGCACGTCACGCAGTTTACGTCCGTGATTATCTTGAGCTTTCTTATCTTTATGTGTCTGCTTCTTCTTGATGAGTTCTGCAAGCGGATTTATTTTATCTGCATATTCCCGCAACTGCAGTTCTTCGGGGGTATGTTCTGTAGGTAAAACAGGAGTTCTTTTTTTCGTTTTTTTCATATTTCTATCCCTCTAGTTTAGGTATATATTCTGGCATATTCCAGCCGGTACTGTATTACCGCTTACTATAGGGACAGAAGTCAAGGCATATTTTAAGTGCTATCTTTTCTAGATGCTAGGCATTTGTAATAACAAATTATCACAATATATACAAAAATTTATTAATTACAGGGAGGACTTATGAACATTTCTTTCGCTCAATATCTTATCAATAAAAACCTAGCATTTAATACAATTAATTCGTATTTATATACGTTAAAATTATTCAACAAAATTTATCACAAACGTTTTAATAAACAGAATTTAAAAAAATTTAAGGGGTTCCTTTTGGACAAGTATGCAGCCAGTACTATTAATTTGAGAATCCGTGGCATTAATTGCTACCTTGAATTTATCAATAAAAAACATCTAAAATTGAGCAGCGTAAAAGTACAAAATAAAAATTTTTTGGAAAATGTAATTAGCGAAGCAGATTATGAATATTTTAAGAAGGAACTCAAAAAACACCATCTTTTCTGGTATTTTGTAATACGTTTTTTAGCTGCGACTGGGGCCCGTGTCAGCGAGTTGATTCAAATAAAAGCCGAACACATACAATTAGGATATTTGGATTTATATTCCAAAGGTGGAAAAATAAGACGGATTTACATTCCTGTTAAACTGCAACAAGAGGCTATTCTGTGGCTAAAACAACAAGGGCTTTCTTCGGGGTTTATTTTTAGAAACAGATTTGGGGATAGAATTACTCCCAGAGGGATATCCGGCCAATTAAAACAACTAGCTATAAAATATAAAATTAACACAAAAGTAGTTTATCCTCATTCTTTTAGGCATCGTTTTGCCAAAAATTTTTTAGCAAAATACAATGATATCGCTCTACTTGCGGATCTTATGGGGCATGAAAGCATTGAAACTACGCGTATTTATCTTCGCAAAACAAGTCTAGAACAAAGAGCCATTGTAGATAATATCATAGACTGGTAGTTTACGATATAACAACTATTATGAGAAGATAGGCAAGGAAGTCCGTAATATAACGGATGAGAT